>ERZ778516.304-NODE-304-length-42308-cov-12.182827_pt1 | contig 42308 bp, 36 predicted proteins | sample MGYA00510342_ERZ778516 | MGnify/ENA primary metagenome ERZ778516 (study PRJEB29527, sample SAMN07138961) | mouse gut metagenome | material: feces | host: mouse | place: China:Nanjing | collected 2016-01-25 ...
CCTTCCGCGCGGAGAATTCCAATACGACCCGCCATGCGGCAGAGTTCTGGATGATCGAGCCGGAGATGGCGTTTGCCGATCTTACGGATAACATGCAGGTTGCGGAGGATATGTTAAAGTATGTGATCCGCTATGTGCTGGAGCATGCGCCGGAGGAGATGAATTTCTTCAATTCCTTTGTGGATAAGGGACTTCTGGACCGGCTGAACCATGTGCTGAATTCGGAATTCGGGCATGTGACTTATACAGAGGCGGTGGAGATCCTTGAGAAAAATAACAGCCATTTTGATTATAAGGTTTCCTGGGGCTGCGACCTGCAGACGGAGCATGAGCGTTATCTGACCGAACAGGTGTTTAAACGCCCGGTATTTGTGACGGATTACCCGAAGGAGATCAAGGCTTTCTATATGAAGATGAACGAGGATCAGAAGACCGTTGCAGCCATGGACTGTCTGGTTCCCGGGATCGGAGAGATCATCGGCGGAAGCCAGAGAGAGGACGATCTGGAAAAACTGTCTGCCCGCATGAAGGAGATGGGGCTGAAGGAAGAGGATTACGGATTCTATCTGGATCTCAGGAAATACGGAACGGTGCGCCATTCCGGTTTCGGTCTGGGATTTGAACGGTGCGTCATGTATCTGACCGGCATGGGAAATATCCGCGATGTGGTTCCGTTCCCGAGAACGGTGAAGAACTGCGACCTGTAGCAGGCTCCGGCATCATGGAGGACAGAGCGTCTGTGCACATGTCCGGTACAGCATTTTAACGGGGTGCTGTACCAGCTTGTCTGTCCGATGGCCGGCGGCAGAAAGCTGCCTGCGCCAGGATATTCCGTAAGAGGGAAAATGTCGGAAAGGAGAAAAGATGGCAGAAGAGAAACATACGCATACAGCTCCTGACGGGACGGTGTATGAACATGTCCATGGGCAGGAAGCGCATACGCACAGCCATGCCGGAGGACATGCTCACGGGCATGCACATAGCCATGCCAATACGAAGGCTGTTTTGAACCGTCTTTCCCGGGCGATCGGACATCTGGAGTCCATCAGGCGTATGGTGGAGGACGGACGGGACTGCAGTGAGGTGCTGATCCAGCTTTCGGCTGTGAAATCTGCGATCAACAATACGGGAAAGGTCATTTTGAAGGATCATATTGAGCACTGCCTGGTGGAAGCCGTGGAGTGCGGGGATATGGAATCGATTGCAGATCTGACCCAGGCGATCGACCGTTTTATGAAATAAAAACCGGAGGGCAGCCTGTCAACAGGTTTTGCCCTTCTTTTTTTATTTTGTGAAATATAGCAGAATTTATAAAAAAATTTTCGAACATATTTTTCCTGTTTGTCTATTGCACAGAGGGAGCAGATAGTATATACTTGTAATCAACATTTGGAATATCTCAACAAAAGATACACAACATATAGTAGGGGGAACGCAAGTTGTACGTAATCAAGAAGGACGGAACCAGGGAGAATTTTAATGTGCAGAAGGTCGTGAATGCAGTCAACAAGTCTGCAGCCAGAATCCTTTACAAATTTTCCGATGAAGAGACAGAGTATATCTGCAGGTTCGCGCAGGAGAGTGCAGAGTCTCTGGGAAAAGAGGGGATCGATATCCAGGACATGCACAACATCGCGGAGAGGGCGCTGGAGAAGGTGAATCCAGCAGTGGCAAAGAGTTACCGGGACTACCGGAACTACAAAAAAGATTTTGTGCATATGATGGACGACGTATATACGAAGAGCCAGTCCATCCGCTACATCGGGGACAAGAGCAATGCCAATACGGACAGCGCTCTGGTAGCGACCAAGAGAAGTCTGATCTTCAATGAACTGAATAAGGAGCTGTACCGGAAATTTTTCATGAACCGGAACGAGCTGCAGGCGTGCAGGGACGGATATATCTATATCCATGACCAGTCTGCAAGACTCGACACCATGAACTGCTGTCTGTTCGACATTGCCAGTGTCTTAAGCGGCGGTTTTGAGATGGGGAATGTGTGGTACAATGAGCCGAAGACCCTGGATACGGCGTTTGACGTCATGGGGGATATCATCCTGAGTACGGCAGCGCAGCAGTACGGCGGTTTTACGGTGCCGGAAGTGGACAGGGTGCTGGCGCCCTATGCCGAGAAAAGCTATATAAAATATAAAAATGAATTTCTGTCCTATATGGATCCTTCCTGGGAGGGCGCAGAGGAGAAAGCAGAGCTCTATGCCATGAAGAAGGTCCGCAGGGATTTTGACCAGGGCTGGCAGGGAATCGAATACAAGCTGAATACCGTGGGCTCATCGAGAGGAGATTATCCGTTTGTAACCGTGACCATGGGTCTTGGGCAGGAACGGTTTGCAAAGATGTGCAACATCTCGCTTCTGCAGGTTCACCAGGAGGGACAGGGAAAGCCGGGAGCGAAGAAACCGGTGCTCTTTCCGAAGATCGTCTTTTTATACGATGAGGCAATCCATGGAAAGGGAGGGTGCTGCGAGGATGTCTTTGAGGCCGGTATTGAGTGCTCTTCGAAGACCATGTACCCGGACTGGCTGTCCTTAAGCGGGGAAGGCTATATCTCCGAGATGTATCAGAGATACGGGCGGGTGATCAGTCCTATGGGCTGCCGGGCATTCTTAAGTCCCTGGTATGAAAGGGGCGGTATGAAACCGGCAGATGAAGAGGACAGGCCCATCTTTGTGGGACGCTTTAATGTGGGTGCGGTGAGCCTTCACCTTCCCATGATTCTGGCCCGGTCCCGTTCAGAGAACCGTGATTTTTATGAGGTGCTGGACGATTATCTGGAGATGATCCGTAATCTCCATATCCGTACCTATGACTATCTGGGGGAGATGCGTGCCTCCACCAACCCGCTGGCTTACTGTGAGGGAGGTTTTTATGGCGGGCATCTGAATCCTCATGACAAGATCAAACCGCTTTTGAAGCCCATGACGGCTTCCTTCGGGATTACGGCGCTGAATGAGCTGCAGGAGCTGTACAATGGAAAATCCATCCGGGAGGACGGACAGTTCGCTCTGGAGGTTATGCAGTATATCAATCGGAAGATCACACAGTTCAAGGAGGAGGACGGCAATCTCTATGCGATCTACGGCACTCCGGCCGAGAGCCTGTGCGGTCTTCAGATCGAACAGTTCCGCAAAAAATACGGAATCGTGGAAAATGTCTCAGACCGGCCTTATGTGAGCAACAGCTTCCACTGTCATGTGACTGAAGATATGACCCCGATCGAAAAGCAGGACTGCGAAGGCCGGTTCTGGGAACTGTGCAACGGCGGAAAGATCCAGTATGTACGTTATCCGGTGGGGTATAATAAAGAAGCGGTCCGCACGCTGGTACGGCGCGCCATGAAGAAAGGCTTTTATGAGGGCGTGAATCTGTCTTTGGCTTACTGTGACGACTGCGGTCATCAGGAACTGGATATGGATGTGTGTCCGAAATGCGGCAGCCGGAATCTGACGAAGATCGACCGTATGAACGGTTATCTGTCCTATTCCAGAGTCAAAGGGGATACCCGCCTGAATGCGGCGAAGATGGCAGAAATTCAGGAGAGAGTGTCCATGTAACAGATTCTGCAGCTGTCAGGCAGACGGGACTGACACCGGATGCGCTTTTGCTGTTGCGTATGGTACGCAGCGAAGGCGGAAGACATCCGGGTGTTGGTCCCGTCCCACATTCCGGACAGATGCAAAATCAGTCGTCAATTCCGAAAATATATTCCAGTTCGTCTTCTGCAGCGTCCAGACGGTCTTCCAGACGCTCCAGTTCCCGTTCCAGAGTCCTGTATTCGTCCCGGGACAGAGATCCGTTCCGGTACAGATATTCCAGTTCATCTTCATGAAGGTCCAGATCATTGTCAATCTTTTTTTCTTCCTGCTTCAAGGTAAGAAACTGTTCCATGTCATCGGCAGCGGTTCCGGAAGGGACTGCGGCGCCCGCCGTTTCTTCATAGGCAGAGACCATGGCTGTGAGTTCTTCCATTGTATGGGTGGTTGCAGACGCATCGGAAGCGCCGGAAGAAGGTGTATTTTCCGCTTCGGAATCTGCCGCAGGCAGAGCTTCGCCGGTATTGTCCGTTTCAGAGGTCTCCGGTGCGGCAGCGGTTCCTTCTTCGCTCTGCTTTGCGGAAGGAGCGTCCGCGGTGTCTGCAGATGCCTGCTGTTCCAGTTCTGTGATCTGCTGCTGGAGCTGTGTGATCTGTTCCTGCAGTGCTTCTGTCTCTGCATTCGTGCTGCCGGACTGGCATCCGGTCAGGGAAAGCGCGGCAGTCATGCCGATCATAAATAGATATTTCTGCTTCATATTTTTTCCTCACTGTATTGGTTTTGTTAAAAGTCAGTATACACTAAAAAACAGAAAAATAAAAGTGTCCGGATGTGCGTGTTCTGCAAATATTTCTCAATAAAAGAAAAAATGCAGTTGAGATATGAGCGGACAGTACGTATAATAGAACTGTGATATCTTTGGCATTTTTATCATATGAAAAAACTGGAGGCGTATTTTGTGAAAGAATTGCAGAGGAAACAGACTGAGTCTGTAAAATATACAGAGCAGGAACTGGCGGCAGTCGCAAAGCGGGAGAACAACAAAAAGAGAACCTGGCTGGTGGTCAACCGGCTGCAGGGGAAGCATGTGCCGGTCAGCCCGGGGAAGGCGCTTCGGATGTTTGACAGTCTGGCAGATCTGCTTCTGGAAGAATACCAGGGAGAAAGGCTGCTTCTCATAGGCTTTGCCGAGACTGCCACAGCCGTTGGCGCGGCGGTGGCAGAGAAGCTGGGAGCGCTCTATATACAGACCACCAGAGAACAGATCCGGGATGTGGAATACTTTTATTTTTCAGAACAGCACAGCCATGCGACGGAACAGAAGCTTGTGAAGGATGATCTGGACCGGGTGATGGAAAGGGTGGACCGGATCATTTTTATAGAGGATGAGATCACGACCGGAAACACCATAAGAAATATCATAGAACTTCTCAAAAAGGCATATCCGGGCTGTGCCGGCTTTTCAGCGGCTTCCTTGCTGAATGGTATGGCAAAAACATATCAGGAGGAATATGCAAAGAGCGGGATCCGCCTGCACTGGCTTCTGAGAACCTGTCATGACAGCTATGAAGAGCGGGCTGCAGACTGCAGGGGGGACGGAATCTGTCACGGCTGTGACAGCAGTCTTCCGGCCGTGGTTCCCGAAGAATACCGGATATCCGGCTGCCGGGATGCCCGCAGGCTGACAGACGGAACGCTGTACAAAACGGCCTGCAGGCAGATGGGACGAGAAGCTGTGGAACGTCTGCAGCCGGTCAGAGGAGAACGGATTCTGGTAATTGGTACAGAGGAATTCATGTATCCGGCGCTGGTGCTTGCCTCCATGCTGGAAGAGAAAACCGGTTGGGTCCGATGTCATTCCACGACCAGAAGTCCCATTCTGGTCAGCAGTGAAGCATGGTATCCGCTGCATGAGCGATACGAACTGCGAAGTCTTTATGACAGACAAAGGACAACGTTTCTGTATGATCTGTCCGCATATGACAGAGTATGCATGGTAACAGATGCAGGAGAAGAAGAGAAAGAAGGCCTGTATTCGCTGATCAATGCGCTTGTCTCCTGCGGGAATGAGAGAATCTGTGTAATCCGGTGGTGTCAGGCATGAGAAGTTCCTATAAAAAAGAAGATGTGATATGGCTTCTGAAGGATATTACCGGGCTTGTGGAGCCGCAGTCCGCAGAAGAAAGGGAGCGTCAGATCCAGTCCGGCAGGCACTACTGTGAGATGCTGCCGCTGGAATATGTGCCGGGCAGCGCATATATGAAAATCTATCAGGAGGCTTTAAAGCATTTTGCGGCGCCGGTTGCAGCGGCCGTGGGAAGGCTGTCAGACCGGATTATGGAGGAAAGAGGGCGTTCGGTTGTGCTGGTTTCACTGGCAAGAGCCGGAACGCCCGTGGGAATCCTGATCAAACACTATATCATGCAGAAATACGGGGTGAACGTTCCGCATTATTCCATATCCATTATCCGGGGAAGAGGAATCGACCACAATGCCATGGCCTTTCTTCTGAAGCAGCATCAGCCGGAGCAGCTGCTGTTTGTGGACGGCTGGATCGGAAAAGGGGCGATACTTGGGGAACTGGAAAAAGAGATGGAAGCTTATGAAGGAGTCTCTCCGGAGCTGGCGGTGGTGGCGGATCCTGCCAACATGACCAGGCTCTGCGGTACCCATGAGGATATCCTGATTCCCAGTTCCTGCCTGAACAGCACGGTATCCGGCCTGGTCAGCCGGACCTTTCTTCGGGACGACATCATTGGACCGGAGGATTTTCACGGTGCGGTATATTATGGAGAGCTGCAGGACTCTGATCGGTCCGGGGACTTTATCCGGACGATTGAAGCGGAGTTTCAGAAAGAGAACCTTTTAGAAGAACGGCCGGCAGACGGACCGGGAATCGACGAAGTCAGAGAGATTGCCCGGCAGTTTGCGATTCAGGATATCAACCTTGTCAAACCGGGCATCGGAGAGGCCACCCGGGTACTGCTTCGGAGAGTGCCGTGGAAAGTACTGATCCGGGAGGGACTTCAGATGGATCCTTCTCTGGCGCACCTGATCCGGCTGGCAGAGGAGAAGCAGGTGCCGGTAGAATATTATCCGCTCAGACATTATAAAGCGTGCGGGCTGATCCGAAAGCTGGCGGATACGTGAAAAAGCCGACGCAGGATGGAAGCAGAACGGAACCGGAAGGTCCGGTGAAAGATGTATGACGCATCTTTACCGGACGCCGAATGCTTCTGACAGCAGCAGGATCCGCTGCGCCCAGTTGGAATGTACCTTGTATTCATTCATGCGTTCCCCGGAAGTACATCCGCAGACCAGACTGGGAGCGGTCTGATCCCATCCCAGGACAGCTTTCGCGTCTGCCAGATCTTTTTTCGATACCCGGTAAGCATCATTGACCAGTTCGATCTGCTTTGGATGGATGACCGTCTTGCCGGTAAAACCGCACAGGCGGTCTTCCTTCAGTTCCTTTTTCAATCCTTTTTTCCAGTGTTTCCCGTGGTAATATTCCCACACAGGACCGGATATCACATAATCTTTTCCAAAGACGGTGATAATATCGGAAAAAATATCGGAGATGGTCCGGATGCTGTGGATGGATTCTTCCGGACTTCTCCGAAATCCGTAGACGTGGCATAAGTCGTTGCCGCCCACCCGGACATTGAGCGCCAGTTCTTCCACGGAATCCAGCTTTTCCTTCAGATAATACAGAAATTCGTGTCGGGTACGGAGATCCGTCAGAGACGGATCCTCCAGAATGGGCATCATATAGACCGGTTTCGCGGAATTCTGATTGGCGGACAGGATGGCCTCAATGTAAGAATCGGCATTTTTTAACGAAAATTTTGGTATGATAAATCCATGGATCAGATGAGAGGCATTTCCCGGAAGAATCATAAGCTTTGCAATCTGCTTCGGATTCCGTACCCTCACAAATATTTTGGGGAGAAAAAACGACTGTTTCTCCAGGTTTCTGCAAAGCTTCTCCATGGTGGTGGCAAGCTGTTGTTCGGCAGCTTCCACATGACTGTCAGAGATGGTATCCTCCAGGCACAGGGCAAGAGAATAATGTGTTCCAAAACGTTCCCGGATCAGGGAGTCGGCAATGCCCGTATGATTGGCAGGGCAGTACAACAGAGGTCCTACGCTGTAATATAATACTGAATTTTTCATAAAATAGAATGCACTCCTTGTTGAATGACAGGGGTCTGAAAGATCAGGCGCCGGAAGCCGGCCTGCCTGCCAGACATTATCGCAATGCCCACATTATAACATGATTGAGAATAAAAGCATAGTAATTGTTTGGAAAGCATTCATAGCGGGGGTCCGGGGAACACAGTAACCGGTACAGAAACTTTTACCTTTATGTGGGAATAAAAGCATAGTAATTATCTTGATGATATGATATAATGTTACCAGTTGGAGCGAAGCACAGGCTGATGACCTGCATGGGCATCGGCGGGCTTCCTTATGGTATCATTTAGAAGATTATGGCCGTACAGGCAAAGAAAAGGGCATGCGTGAAGGAATCATGAAGATAAGACATAATGTGGAAAACGTCTCTTCCATAAGTGCGTTTGCGAACAGCAGAAGCGAATCCGGAGGAGACTGTAAAGACGTGTATTTTATCCGGATGCTTGGGATGAATGCCTCCTATCCGGAGGAGATCAGGCAGCTGGACCGTACCCTGTCGGAACAGGCATCTGGAGGGCAGGTCAGATATCAGAGACTCGGCGAACTTCCCAGACTGGTTTCATCTGAAGATGTGGATTTTTACGCCGGCTGTTATGAGAACTGGACCAGGAACGGCAGAAAGGCGCTGGAACTGAAGAACTCCGGGCAGAATGAGACGCAAAAGGAGCTTCTGGGAGCTGCCTGCAGTGAGGCAGTGCGCTTATTCGGGCAGGTGACTCCTCACGCCAGTGCCTCCATGGAGAAAAATTTTGCGGTGAAACTGATGTTCTGGGCAGATCAGGCAGTCAAAGAACTGATGTGCGGATATAAGCCGGAAAACGTGATGAAGCTGGCAATGGCGAATGTGTCGAAAAAACAGGAATATCTGTTTGCCTGTTTTATGACATGGATGGGAGTGGATGTGCTGCTCCTTCAGTACCAGTCCGATATCGACGCACAGCTGGAAGGGCTGAATCTGTCAAAAAAGATACCGCTTGGAGCGTTTGGCGCATGTACGCTTCCGGCATATGAGCCGCATGCTTCTGCCCCGGCGGTTCCGCCTCATACGCAGAGAAGGAATAACCGGCCGGCGGCGGCCAGAGAGCGAAGGCCTCTGGAGGTACGGGTGGCAGGAGAGGACAGAAGACAGGATCCGGGTTCCACTCGCCCTTCCGATCCGGTTCAGCGGCCGGGGGGCCAAAAAAGGACAGCTTCTGCCGGCAGCATCCAGTCGCAGAGGACTGTTTCGGGAGCCGGGAGCAGTAGAGGAGGCGGCGCGCGCAGGGAACTGGATTTTGAAGAGCTGGCGCAGCTGGCATCTTCTGTGGTTATGATCTCCGTTCATGATAAAAAGGGTGAGACGCTCGGCAACGGTTCAGGCATCATGATCGGGGAAGGCGGATACATACTGACGAACCATCATGTGGCCAGCGGGGGCAGGTTCTATTCTGTCCGGATTGAGGACGAGGATACGATCTATAAGACGGATGAAGTCATCAAATACAACTCCGTTCTGGACCTTGCGGTGATCCGGATTGACCGGAGACTTCGGCCGCTTCCGATCTATGCAGGAGGCAGAAAGCTGGTCAGGGGTCAGAAGGTGGTTGCCATCGGCAGTCCTCTGGGACTGTTTAATTCTGTTTCGGACGGCATTATATCCGGATTCCGTGTCATCAATGACGTGGATATGATCCAGTTCACAGCGCCCATTTCCCATGGAAGTTCCGGAGGGGCGGTTCTGAATATGTACGGAGAGGTGATCGGGATCAGCACGGCAGGCTTCGACAATGGACAGAACATCAATCTGGCGGTGGGGTACGAGTTTATTACCCAGTTTGTCAGCGGATTTACAGGACAGTATGGAAAGTGAAGTTATGGACGTATGTTTGAACATCAAAGACTTCAGAAGCTGGAAGATTATTTTGTAACACTGGATCAGAGACGGGAACGGGGGATCTATTTTTACCGGATCAACGGCTGTAATGAAGCGATCCGGGAATTTCTGGGACTCTATTATGAGGCGGCGGGAAAGAACGGTGTGATCATAGAAGGAAGGATTCCCAATCCCGAAGAGCAGAATCTGAATTACTATGAAGAGATTATGGGCAGGGAATTTTGCATGGATGCCGGCTTTATCGAAAAAAGTCTGGGAAAATGGCTGCCCCGGATGAAGGAAGGGCAGAGAAGACAGGTTGCCTCTTCGATCTATGATACGCTGGCCGGCATGCGCAGGTCGGGCAAAAACGACAACATCCTGAAAAATGCCTATATCAAGTTCATGTGCTGGCTGTATTATAAGTTTGAGCGGATCGTAAACCGTCTGGGCGATCAGGAGATTCCAAAGATCCTGTATGAAGGGGCAGTCAGCGCTTATGAGCTGAAGCTTCTGGACATACTGGCAAAAGCGGGAAGCGATATCGTGCTGCTGCAGCGTGAAGGAGATCAGAATTATTTAAGACAGGATCCCGAAAGTGCGCTGTCCTGTGTTCTGGAGATGCCGGACATGGTACCGTTTCCGGAGGAGTTCGGTATCCGGTATCTGCGCAGAGAACTGGAGAAAAAGTGGAACCGGGAGAAGCTCTACGGGGGCGGACCGGAGGCTGTGAACTGTACCAATGCCTGGATCGAAGGAAAAGGGCTGGAGGATATTTTAAAGGAAGTCCCGGAACGGGGATCGGACAGCCGGTTTTTCTATAACTGCTTTATCAGGATCAACGGCGTGGAGGATAAGGTCACTTATCTGAACGAACTGTATCAGTTTCAGCTGAAGCTTGGACACAGCAAAAGAAAGCTTCTGATCCTGGAGGGAGAGATCCCTTATCCGACGACGGAGGAGATTAAAGAGATCTCCAGAAAAAATTACAGAGATCAGGAGCAGATGCTTGCAGATCTTTCCAGAGAGATCCGTTATACTGCCAGTGCAGAACTGGAGAAACTGATGAGAAAAGCGTTTGTCGAGGTCCTGTCAGAAGCAGCAGAGTTTCCGGGAGAGAATCTGAACCGGCTTACGAACCATGCCGTGTATCTGCTGTGCTGGCTTAAGCGGTATACGCCGGAGCTGTTTGAACACTGGAAATATCCGGAAATCGGATGCTTTGTCTATCTGGGCGGCCTGCGAAACGGGAAGGAAGCCATGTTTGTAAAGCTGCTGTCCAGGCTTCCGGTGGATGTGCTTCTTCTGAGGCCGGACAGAAATGCAGCCTGCAGCCTTGAAGATAAAAACCTGTATGAGATGAATTATGAACAGTCCCTGACGGTAAAGCGTTTTCCGAAAGAAGGGCAGGATATCCGGATGGGGACGGCAGCTTACCATGCAGAACGGGAACTGGACGAGGTCATGTATCAGGATTCCGGCATCTACCGGAACCAGCAGTACGGCAGGGCGCTGTCCGTATCTCTTCAGACCATGTATGAGGAAATCTCCATTTTATGGAATCAGGAAGTGAAGTACCGGCCGAACTTTGCGGTGACCGACCATGTAGTCAGTGTTCCGGTCATTTTTGCAAAGGTGTCGGGCGTCAGGGACGGACAGATCAACCGGTACTGGTCGGATATTCATGCGCTGGTGACACCGGATACCTTTGTCATCCGGAAGGCGCCGCATATCAGCCCCACGGATCAGAATCCGATGAAAGCGCATGTGACGGGATTTTTTAAAAACGGGAAGCTGCAGAGGGAGAAGATCAAAGCGCATGCCTGTTATTCCTATGAATTTCTAAGAGAAGAGATGCAGGAACATATTCTGGATAAGCTGCAGCTTCTGATCGATCAGAGGCTGATCCGGGGAACCTTTGAGAACGGAACGGAGTATACCATCCTTGCGGTGGTGCTGAATCTGGAAAAAGAGATTCTGCGCCTGCTTCAGAGATTTGATTTTACAAAAAAGAATCCCAAGCTGATTTACATTCATACGACAGAGACGATGATTTCTCTGGAAGACAGCATTCTGACCGCTTTTCTGAATCTGGCAGGTTTTGATGTGGTATTTTTCGTTCCTACCGGATATCAGTGCATTGAAAAATATTTTAACAGAGAAGTCATGGAGGAGCATCAGGCAGGAGAGTACCTCTATGACCTGCAGGCGCCGTCTTTTCAGGCGGCTCCATCCGGTACACGGCGCTCATGGCGTGATATTATATTTAAGAGAGGTAATTGAGTATGGGCCTTAATTTTGACAGACCGCAGGCAGGAGTGCAGACCGCAGTTCTGGAAGCGGAAAACGGAGTGGAGGTAGTGGAAAAATACGACATCGTTGCAGACAGGCAGCAGATGAATACGGCGCTTACGGGTTCCCCGGAGGTGGACGCGCTGGCCAGCCAGATCGAGGTCTATGATCTGGAGACGATCGTTTCTTTCGGAGCAGAGGTGGCAGAGGAGATCTCCAAGGCTTCCGATGTGGTTCTGAACAGTATGAACATGTCTCAGCTGGATGATTCCAGCGCCATGCTGAACCAGCTGGCGAAGGTCATGTCCAAATTTGATATTGACGAGATCCGGGAGAATCCGACCCTGTTCGGGAAGCTTTTCGGAAGTCTGAGAAAACAGCTGGATAAAATTCTGGACAAATATCATACCATGGGAGAAGAGGTTGACAAGATCTATGTGCAGCTGAAGCAGTATGAGTCCGAGATCAGACAGTCGAATAAAAAGCTGAACCAGATGTTTGATGCCAATGTGAATTATTATCATGATCTGGTGAAATATATCCTTGCCGGAGAGCAGGGCTGCCGGGAGATTTCTGATTATATCGCAAAACGGGAGCAGGATATGGCAGCGAGCGGGGACCAGTCCATTCAGTTCGAGATCCAGAGCCTGAATCAGGCGCTGATGATGCTGGAACAGAGGACGCAGGACCTCAGGATTGCAGAAAATGTGGCCATGCAGTCCATACCCATGATCAAGACCATGGAGTTCAGCAATATGAACCTGGTCAGGAAGATCAATTCTGCATTTATCATTACTCTGCCCATTTTCAAGCAGGCGCTGGCGCAGGCCATTATGCTGAAACGGCAGAGAATTCAGGCGGAAGCCATGTCTGCACTGGATGAGAAGACCAATGAGATGCTCATCCGGAATGCGCGCAATACGGTGGAGCAGTCCAAGATGACTGCGCAGCTTGCATCCGGAAGTTCGATCCGGATTGAGACGCTGGAGACAACCTGGAGGACGATTGTAAGTGGTATCGATGAGACGAAGCAGATTCAGGAGAACGCCAGAAAACAGCGTTCGGAGGATCAACTGCGGCTCGAGCATATCAAGGAAGAGTTCAACAGGATGTATCATATGCCAGATAAAAACAGGTGACAGGAGGTAACACAATTATGGCGATCAATCTGACAAAAGGACAAAAAGTAGACCTGACAAAGGGAAATCCGGGTTTGAAAAAGCTGATGGTTGGTCTGGGATGGGACGTAAACGCCTTTGATTCCGGAGCTGACTTTGACCTGGATGCGGCGGCATTCATGCTGGGGGATAATGGGAAATGCCCGACAGAAAAGGAATTTATTTTCTATGGGAATCTGACGCATCCCAGCGAGTCTCTGAAACATATGGGAGACAATCTGACCGGAGCGGGAGAAGGAGATGACGAGCAGATTTTTGTGGACCTGACAAAGATTCCGGCAAATGTATCAAAGGTTGCATTTACGGTAACAATCTATGAAGCAGAGGAAAGAGGACAGAATTTTGGACAGGTGTCCAATTCTTTCATTCGTATTGTGGATGAGAGTACCGGACGGGAAGTGATTCATTACGATCTGGGAGAAGATTTCTCTATTGAGACGGCGGTCGTGGTAGGCGAGTTGTATAAACATAACGGAGAGTGGAAATTTAATGCGATCGGCAGCGGATTCCAGGGAGGCCTGGCAGCGCTTTGCGGACATTATGGGATTGAAGTGGCGTAAAAACAGAAAAACATCTTAAGAATATGAACAGGAGGTAGAAGTAAGATGCCAGTGAATTTGAAAAAAGGACAGAAGGTAAGTCTGACAAAGGAAAATCCAGGTCTGAAAAGAGTAGTGGTCGGACTTGGATGGGACGTGAATGCGTTTGATACCGGAGGGGATTTTGACCTGGACGCGGCGGCGTTCTTGTTGACAGACAGCGGAAAGGTGAAGGATTCCGGAGATTTTGTTTTCTATGGAAATCTGAAGCATACATCAGGAAGCGTACAGCATATGGGCGACAACCTGACCGGAGCCGGAGACGGGGATGACGAGCAGATCAAAGTGGACCTGTCCATGGTGCCCGGAGATATCTCGAAGATCGCATTTTCAGCTACGATCTATGAGGCGGAGGCAAGAAGACAGAATTTCGGACAGGTGAACAATGCATTTATCCGTATCTATAATGAAGAAACCGGTGAAGAGATACTGCGGTATGATCTGGGCGAAGACTTTTCCATCGAGACGGCAGTGGTATTCGGGGAGCTTTATAAGAACGGAGAAGAGTGGAAGTTCAATGCCATCGGCAGCGGATATCAGGGCGGCTTGGCGGCATTGTGTGCCAATTACGGCGTAGACGTTGAATAGCGGATACGGAAGTATCATCAGGAGGAAATATGTCAATCAGTTTGAAAAAGGGACAGAAGGTCAGTCTGTCCAAGGAAAATCCGGGATTATCCAGAGTTGTGGTTGGTCTTGGCTGGGATGAGGTGAAGAAGCCGAAGGGGCTTAATTTCCTGGCTCCGAAGCCGGCGCCCATTGACTGTGACGCATCAGCGATTCTGCTGCATGAGGGGAAGCTGGTGTACAAGGAGGATGTGGTATACTTTGGAAACCTGCGCCATCCAACCGGAACGGTTCAGCATATGGGAGACAATCTGACCGGAGCGGGAGAAGGAGATGATGAGCAGATCATCGTTGATCTTGCCGCCATTCCTGCAGAATATGACAAGATCGTAATGGTTGTGAATATCTATCAGGCGGTGCAGAGGAAGCAGCATTTCGGCATGATTCAGAATGCATTTATCCGTCTGGTGGACGGCAGGAACAACAGTGAGATGTGCAGATACAATCTTACAGAGGATTATGCCAATATGACCGCCATGATCTTTGGTGAGATCTACCGGCATAATGGCGAGTGGAAATTTAATCCGATTGGTCAGGGTACGACAGATCCGGGACTGGGTGAACTGACCCGCCGGTATATGTAAGCGGAAATTGACACATGCCGGCGGGCTGCATTTTTTGTTTTCAGACAGGGCATATTATGGAGGGAAAGCGATGCGGCGCGCCGGGATACATGGAAAGCAGAATAACAGGCGCTTTCCGGTGATTTACTGGAGCTTTGAGGAGATATGTGATGAAATTTAATGGACTGACAGACCAGGAAGCGGAAGCTTCCAGAAAAAAATATGGAAGCAATGAGATTCCTGATTCGGAGCCGACCACATTCTGGGACGAATTTAAAGAAACCTTCGGGGATCCGATGATCAGGATCCTGCTGGCGATTGCGGTGCTTATGATCGTGATGTTCTTTTTCGGCTATGCGGAGATCTATGAGCCGCTGGGAACGATCGTGGCAGTGCTGATCGTGGCATTTGTCTCGGCAAAAACAGGTGTGGCCAGCGATACCAAATACCGGGAACTGAAGGACCGGACGGAGAAGGACCACTGTAAGGTGTACCGGGAAGGAAAGATAACGATCATCGATGTGGATGACGTGGTCGTTGGCGACAAGATTCTTCTGCAGTCGGGCGACAAGATCCCGGCGGACGGAGTGCTGGCAGACGGAAGCCTCAGGGTGGATAATTCTGCATTAAACGGCGAGGCGGAAGAGTGTAAGAAGACGGCGGCGGAAGACGGCTTTGAACTGGCGGACGAGATTACCGGAGATACCTTTGTGGATGCACATTCCCTGTTCCGCGGAGCGGTTGTGTTCGACGGCGAAGGAGTTCTGGATGTAAGAAAAGTCGGACTTAAGACCATGATGGGCCGGATGGCGGACGAGATGCAGGAGGACGATGTGGATTCTCCTTTGAAGGTGAAGCTGTCCAAACTGGCAGGCCAGATCTCGGTATTCGGCTATGTGGGCGCAACCGTGATTGCCATTCTGTATTTTGCCTATTTTGTTATGTCTGCAGGAGGAGTATCTGCATACTTTTCCGCCGGCGCCGAGCAGATCATCAAGGACATTGTAAATGCGGTATCCCTTGCGATCGTGATCATTGTCTGTGCAGTTCCGGAGGGACTGCCTCTGATGATCTCTCTGGTGCTGATGCAGAATACCAGCCGGATGCTGGACCACAATGTGCTTGTAAGAAAAGCGGAAGGAATCGAGACCGCGGGCTCTCTGAATATCCTGTTCAGTGATAAGACCGGTACCATTACCAAAGGAAGTCTGGAGGTCGTGGAATTCTTTACCGCAGACGGGCAGGTGATTCCGGTTCCGGAGCTTTCCGGGCATCCGGGGGTAAAGAACCTGCTGGATCTGGCGATCGGAAAGAATACACAGTCCATGTTTGACGCACAGCACAAGGTAATCGGCGGCAATGCCACGGACCAGGCGCTGATGAAATTCATTGGAGAGGATACGTTCCGTACACTGGAGGGCAATAAGGATTATCAGATCACAGCTTCTCAGGGCTTTAACTCCATGAACAAGTTCAGCCAGGCCAGGATCGACAGCACCGGCAGAACCTATTATAAAGGCGCCCCGGAACGTCTGCTTGGCAAGGCAGGGAAATATCTGGATAAAGACGGAAATGTACAGACCATCGACAAGGCCGTCCTCGATCAGAAGATTGATGCGCTGGCGGAAAAGGCCATGCGTGTGCTGGCGTTCGGCTATTCGGAAAAGGAGCTGGAGGAAAATACAATCCATGATGATCTGGTCATTATCGGCCTTGTGGCGATCCGCGACGATGTCAGACCGGAGGCCAGAGATGCAATTGCCGAGGTGAGAAATGCAGGCATTCAGGTTGTCATGATCACCGGAGACCGTCTGGAGACGGCAGTTGCCATTGCCAGAGATGCAGGTCTTTTGAAGGACGACTCCGACCGGGCGCTGACTTCCGCACAGCTGAATGAGATGTCCGATGACGAAGTAAAGAAGATCATTCCGCAGATCCGGGTAATCGCGCGTGCGCTTCCGACGGATAAATCCAGGATGGTCCGGCTCTGTCAGGAGATGAATCTGGTAGTGGGCATGACCGGAGACGGTGTTAATGACTCCCCGGCCCTGAAGCGGGCGGATGTGGGCTTTGCCATGGGCAGCGGTACGGAGGCAGCCAAGGAAGCAGGCGAGATCGTCATTCTGGATGATAATTTCAGATCCATCAAGGATGCGATCTGGTACGGCAGGACCATCTATCATAACATCCTGAAATTCTGTAAATTCCAGCTGGTCATCAACGTGGCGGCCGTGGTCGTGAGCGCCATAGCTCCGTTCTTCGGAGTGGAGGAGCCCCTGAAGGTTACCCATCTTCTGTTTGTCAATCTGGTTATGGACGGACTTGGGGCGATCATGCTCGGCAACGAGCCGGCGCTCGAAGAATACATGCTGGAGAAGCCAAGGAGAAGGGATGAGAGCATCATCAGCAGGAAGATGGCAACGCAGATCGGCATTATGGGAGCCTGGCTTACCATCATCAGCTTTGTCTATCTGAAGATGCCGTTTTTTGCCGGACTGTTTGACACGCAGGAGCAGCATCTGACCGGATATTTTGTTCTGTTCATTGTCAGTGCCCTGTTTAACGGCTTCAATGTAAGAGATGATGGTTTTGCCATTTTTAAAGGACTGGATGAGAATACCGGTTTTATGAAAGTATTCTGTATCATTGTGCTTGTACAGGCGCTGATCGTCAATGCCGCGCTGGTGCCGGGCGTTGTATTTACCTGGATCGGCAACATGTTCAGCTGCGTTCCCTTTGGCATCATCGGATGGGCGGCGGTCGTGCTGCTGGCGGTGACGATGATCCCGGTGGATCTGGTGAGAAAATGTCTGACGGGAAAGAAAAACTGATCGTATTTCATGCGGATCTGGACAATACGCTGATCTATTCCTGGAAGCATGAGATCGGAGAGGAGAAGACCTGTGTGGAGGTCTATGAAGGAAGAGAGCTCTCCTTCATGACCGGTCAGTCTTCTTCTCTTTTAAAAAAGGTGCGGAAGAAGACGTTATTTGTGCCTGTCACGACCCGGACCAGAGAGCAGTACGAAAGAATCCGTCTGGGGACAGGGATACCGGAATATGCACTGGTGTGCAACGGCGGCGTATTGCTGAAAGACGGGAAAGAGCTTACGGACTGGTATGAGGAATCCCTCCGGCTGACGGAAAAAAGCCGGAGGGAGTTTGGGCGTGCCGGGTCATGCATGCAGGAAGACTGCAGCCGGATCCTTGAAGTCAGAAATATCCGGAATCTGTTTCTGTTTACAAAGAGCAGGGAACCGGACAGGATGGTAAAACGCCTGAAAGACCGCCTGGATCCGGCGCTTATGGATGTCTTTTCCAATGGAAGCAAGGTATACGCGCTGCCGAAAGGGCTTGATAAGGGAACTGCGGTCAGAAGGTTCAAAGGTTACATAAAAGCGGATCTTGTGCTTGCGGCAGGGGACAGCGAATTTGATCTGCCCATGCTGCAGGAGGCGGATCGATCGTGGGCGCCGGAAGGGCTGGTAAAAAGGCACCTCTCCGGTACCCGGGTAACGGGTGTTCCGGATGGCAGGGTGTTTTCGGATGTACTGCTGGAAGGGGTTTGTAGAGAAGTGTTCGAAAGGGGAATCGGCAGGACGCTTTTGAAAGAGAAGTGATGTAAGGGGGGAGGAAACAGAGAAATGGAAGAGGAAAAATTTATCAGTCCTATGAGAAGCATCCATATGGTGCCCATGGACGTGATTGCCGGATTTGAGGTGCGTCCCGGCATGTATGAACTGAACGGGGCAATGGCGATTCCGGTTGGGGTGAATTTTACCGTGCACTCCTTTGGGGCAACGTCCTGTGAACTTCTGCTTTTTCACAGGGAAGAAGAAGAGCCGTATGCGGTGCTGCCGTTTCCGAAACATTATCGGATCGGGAATGTATATTCCATGATTGTATTCGGGCTGAATATTCAGGATTTTGAATATGCCTACCGCCTGGACGGTCCGTATGATGTGACGAAAGGCCTTTTGTTTGACCGGAACCGGGTGCTTCTGGATATTTATGCAAAAGCAGTGACCGGACAGAGTCAGTGGGGAAGGCCGCGGAAGGAAGGTACCTTCTATAAAGCCCGGGTGGTCAAGGATGACTTTGATTGGGGAAGGGACCAGAATCCTTTGATTCCCATGGAAGATCTGATCATCTATGAGATGCATGTGCGGGGCTTTACCAGACATGGCTCCTCCGGGGTGGAGTATCCTGGAACCTTTGCCGGGCTTATGGAAAAGATTCCGTACCTGAAAGAGCTGGGCGTGAATGCGGTGGAACTGATGCCGATCTTTGAGTTTGATGAGATGAAGGACAGCCGGATGGTAGACGGGCATCAGGTGGTGGATTACTGGGGTTACAACACCGTCAGCTTTTTTGCCCCCAATACCAGTTACACAGGGGCAAAGGAATATAACCGGGAAGGAACAGAACTGAAGAAACTGATCCGTGCGCTCAATGAGAACGGGATCGAATGCTTTCTGGATGTGGTATTCAACCATACGGCAGAGGGGAACGAGATGGGACCCTGTTTTTCCTTCAAGGGATTTGACAATAACATCTATTATATGCTGACTCCGGACGGACATTATTATAATTTCAGCGGCTGCGGCAACACGCTGAACTGCAATCATCCGATCGTGCAGCAGATGATTCTGGAATGCCTGCGCTACTGGACTACCGTCTATCATGTGGACGGTTTCCGGTTTGATCTTGCCAGCATCCTGGGGCGCAACGAAGACGGCTCGCCCATGAGCAAGCCGCCGCTTCTGCAGAGCCTCGCCTTTGATCCGATTCTGGGCGATGTGAAGCTGATTGCGGAGGCATGGGATGCAGGCGGGCTTTATCAGGTGGGAAGCTTTCCGTCCTGGAACCGGTGGGCAGAGTGGAACGGAAGATACCGCGATGACCTTCGCAGTTATCTGAAAGGAGATTACGGCATGTCCCATGTGGCGGCGCAGCGGATCACCGGCTCTCTTGACATGTACGGCCGGGAGGGCAGAGGATATAATGCTTCCGTGAACTTTCTGAACTGTCATGACGGATTTACGCTCTGGGATATGTACTGCTACAGTGAAAAGCATAACGAAGCCAACGGATGGGGGAATACAGACGGGGCGGATGACAACCGGAGCTGGAACTGCGGAGTGGAAGGAGAGACGGATAACGAAGAGATTCTTGCTCTGCGCAGAAGGCTGGCCAAAAATGCCGTTACGGTTCTGATGATGAGCCGCGGCACGCCCATGTTCCTTGCCGGAGACGAATTTCTGAATACACAGTACGGCAACAACAATGCATATTGTCAGGACAATGAGATCTCCTGGCTTGACTGGGGGGGCCTGGAAAAGAACCGGGAACATTTTGAGTATACGAAGCATGTCATAAAGATTCGGAAAGAGCATGACGTGATCCGGAAATATTCCAGAAGATGCTCTCTTGGATTTCCGGAGCTTCAGGTGGCAGAACCGGATGAAGAGACAAAGGTTCTGCGGGTCATCTACGCCGGAAGGAACCATGAAGATACGGATGATGATATCGTCTGCCTGGCAGTCAATGTGTTCTGGGAATGGCAGGAGTTCTCGCTGCCGGGGCTTCCGTCTTATATGCGGTGGCAGGTGGAGGCGGATACCTTCGGCAATTATCTGCCGGAAGGGATCCCGAAGGGCAGGTCAACAGAACCGGTGGATCAGAAAGTCTTCATGGCCCCCCGTTCTGCCCTGGTTCTGACAGTGTGCAGCAGGTATAGGTAAAAATAGACAAAAAATGACGTATTTTTTGGCGAAAAATTATGCAAAAATGCGAAAATGATGCAGGGAAATTGCAATTTTTTCTATATAATTGTATAATTGTACTATATAAATGAAAGAGAGGACCTTTCTATGAAGCAAAATAATATGTTGGCAATGATTCTGGCTGGCGGGCGCGGATCCCGTCTGCATGATCTTACCAATAAAGTTGCAAAACCGGCTGTTTCATACGGCGGAAAGTACAAGATTATTGATTTTCCGTTAAGCAACTGTGCAAACAGCGGAATCGATGTGGTAGGTGTACTGACACAGTATGAATCTGTTCTTCTGAACAGTTATGTGGCAGGCGGAGGAAGCTGGGGACTGGATGCCCGCGACAGCGGTGTTTTTGTTCTTCCGCCCCGTGAGAAAGCGGATGCGAATCTGGATGTGTACAGAGGAACGGCGGATGCAATCTCCCAGAATATTGACTTTGTGGATAATTATGAGCCGGAATATATGCTGATTCTTTCCGGCGACCATATTTACAAGATGAACTATGCGAAAATGCTTCAGGCTCATAAGGAAAACGGCGCGGATGCAACGATTGCAGTCATCGAAGTTCCGATGAAGGAAGCAAGCCGTTTCGGTATCATGAATACGGATCCGGAGACCGGAAGGATCGTGGAATTTGAAGAAAAGCCTGCGGAGCCCAAGAGCAATCTGGCTTCCATGGGTATCTACATATTCAACTGGAAGCTGCTGCGCAGAATGCTGGTGGCAGATATGAAGAATGAGGAGTCCAGCCATGACTTCGGCAAGGATATCATTCCGGCGCTTCTGAATGACGGCAGGAAGCTGTTTGCCTACAAGTTCAAGGGATACTGGAAGGATGTGGGAACCATCGATTCTCTGTGGGAAGCGAACATGGATCTTCTGGATAAGAAGAACGGCCTGGATCTGGACGACCGTACATGGACGATCTATACAGAGGATGTGCCCACGCTTCCGCAGTATATTTCTTCAGAGGCGAGCGTAAAACGCGCATTTATTACACAGGGCTGCATCGTGGAAGGCGAAGTGAAAAACTCTGTCCTGTTCACCGGCGCCAAAGTAGGACCGGGAGCAAAGGTTATCGACAGTGTGCTGATGCCGGGAGCAGTCGTGGAAGAGGGCGCTGTGGTAACGAGAGCATTAGTTGCAGATCAGGTAAAGATTGGAAGCCAGGCAGTTGTCGGAAATGCAGACAGCGAGCATATTGAACTGGTTGCGAAAAATGTAAAGGGGTAAGATCATATGGCAAGAGCATTAGGAATTATAAGTTTTTCAGAGAACCATATCTGGGTGGAAGGGATGGAAACTTATCGTTCAATCCCGGCATTCGCCTTTCTGGGAAGATATCGCGTGGTTGACTTTCCGATTTCCAATATGTCCAACAGCGGTATCGACAGAATCCAGGTATATGTCAGAAGAAAACCGTGTTCTCTGGTCGAGCATATCGGAACAGGACGGCATTACAACATCAATTCCAAGAGCGGATATCTGCAGATGGTATTTGCAGATTCCCAGGAGGATAAAGACTATTACAATACGGATATCAAAGTATATGCGGAGAATCTGGACCGGATGGTAAAGGCGAGCAATTCGCACGTGGTCATCGCTCCGGGATATATGGTCTATACGCAGGATTTTGATGAACTTCTGAAGGTTCATGAGGAGTCCGGCGCGGATGTTACGCTTCTCTATCATAAAGTCGACAATGCAAAAGAAGCATATTTGAGTTGTGATTATCTGAATCTCAACAAGCAGAAGGGTGTAGAATCCATCGAGCGCAACAACGGTACGACGAAGAACCGGAATATCTTTATGGATACTTATGTCATGAAGAAAGAAGTGTTCATTGAGCTGGTACAGGCGGCGCAGAAGGTTTCTTCCATGTATACGATGAAGCATATCATCAATGACAAGTGCAGTGGTGAGCTGGATATCCGGGGCGTGGCGCACAAGGGCTTCTTCGCGCCGATCGATGACCTGAAGGGATACTATGATGCGAATCTGGCGCTGCTGGATCCGAAGAACGTCAAGAGCCTCTTCAGCGAAGACTGGCCGATCTATACCCGTACCAGTGATTCCTGCCCGACGCAGTATTATGAGACGGCGAATGTGAAGTCCTCCTTTATCTCCAACGGCTGCCAGATTGAAGGTACCGTGGAGAATTCGGTCATCGGCAGAGGCTGTGTCATTAAGCCGGGCGCAGTGGTTAAGAACTGTGTGGTGCTTACCGATACGCTGATCGGCAACGACGTACATATTGAAGGCCAGGTGGTGGATCGCCTTGCAAAGATCACCCGTATGAAGGAGATCATTGCAGATCCGGCAAAACCGGGTTATGTGAAGAGAAACGATACCGTTTAATCGGCAGATCGAAGACGGGGCTGCTGCAAAATAAGATGATGCATCTTATATTTTGCAGCAGCCCCGTTTCTATGCATACGGACTCAAAACGCTGTCAGCACATATGCGCGGCTGTGTGAAAAAATACAGCCTGCAATCAGTGGTGGAACAGCCGGATTCCTGTAAATGCCATTGCTATCTGATATTTATTACAGCATGCAATGACCAGATCGTCTCTGACGGAACCTCCCGGCTGGGCAATGTATTTCACGCCGCTCTTGTGGGCGCGTTCAATATTGTCAGCGAAAGGAAAGAATGCGTCGGAGCCGAGCGTGACCCCTGTCATCTGATCCAGCCATGCACGCTTTTCTTCCCGGGTGAAGACCGCCGGTTTTACCTTGAAGATCGTCTCCCATACGCCGTCTGCCAGCACATCCATCGATTCGTCTCCAAGATAGACGTCAATGGCATTGTCGCGTTCTGCCCGTCCCAGCGTGTCTGCGAACTGAAGTCCGAGCACCTGCGGGGACTGGCGCAAAAACCAGTGATCGGCCTTGCTGCCTGCCAGACGGGTACAGTGGACGCGGGACTGCTGTCCGGCGCCGATGCCGATGGCCTGTCCGTCCTTGACAAAGCAGACGGAGTTGGACTGGGTATATTTCAGCGTGATCAGCGCAATCTTCATGTCCGTCAGCGCTTCTTCCGGAACGTCTTTCTTTTCTGTTACCAGATGGGAGAGCAGCTCTCCATTTACATCCAGCTCATTTCTTCCCTGTTCAAAGGTGATGCCGAAGACCTGCTTTTTCTCCAGCGGATCCGGTATATAGTCCGGGTCGATCTGGATGACGTTATAGTTTCCCTTTTTCTTCTGCTTTAAGATCTTAAGAGCCTCTTCGGTATATCCCGGAGCGATGACGCCGTCGGAGACTTCTCTTTTGATCAGCCGGGCGGTATCGGTATCACAGACATCGGAAAGTGCGATGAAATCTCCGAAGGAAGACATGCGGTCTGCGCCTCTGGCCCTTGCGTAGGCGCAGGCAAGGGGAGAGAGTTCTCCAAGGTCGTCCACCCAGTAGATCTTTGCCAGTGTGTCGGTAAGTGGAAGTCCTACGGCTGCGCCTGCAGGCGATACATGTTTAAAAGAAGCGGCGGCAGGCAGACCGGTGGCTTTTTTCAGCTCCCGGACCAGCTGCCAGCCATTAAAGGCATCCAGAAAATTGATGTATCCGGGTCTGCCGGAGAGTACCTGGACCGGAAGATCGCTCCCGTTTTCCATGTAGATGCGGGATGGTTTCTGATTGGGGTTGCATCCGTATTTTAACTGAAGTTCGTTCATGATCTGATCCTTTCTGACTACTGATTTTTGTTGATGATTTTTGTCTCCCAGGTTCCGTCGGCAATATGGATAAAGCGGACGAAGAGAGATACCTTGTTGTCTTCGTTCAGATTTTCCCAGAGCAGGTCTGCAAAAGCATCCATGTCATCCGGAATGGCCACCGGCTTTGGTTCGCCCTCAAAGCTTGGAAGCGGGTCGCCGTCCTGCATGTAGGTATGGAGGAAATGGCCTCTGCCTGCCTGCGGGTTTTCATATGCAAAGGTATGGCGGCGGCAGGAGGACGGATCGCCCTGATCGCTCTTTAAGATGGACATGGCATAGTTGTAGCTGCCGGCCTCCACATGCAGGATACCGGAGATCCTGGGAGTATAGTTGGGAGCATCCGGTTCAAAGGTCCGGGAGCGCAGAGACTGCTCAAAGGTCATCTGATGGTCCATGCCTTCATAGATGGTATCCGTCTGATCGCCGTTGGTGACGATCGTTTTGTTGCCGAGTACGCGGACCGGAGCATAGATGATAAGACTGGGGTCTTCCAGCCTGGAAGGATCATATGCCTGGGTGCGGATGCCGTCTCCGTCTTTCACAAAGATGCGGTTGCGGCTGTTCTGGCTTCTGCCCATGATAAAGTAGGCGGCAACGGCTCTGGTTTTGTCCGGGGTTCGGCCGATGATGATGCCGCGGCCGGGATAGGAGTTGGAACGAAGTTCCTGTTCAAGAGATAATAAAGTCATGATTTCCTCGCTTTCTGGTTCTGTGCGCAGAGGCGCGGGGCCTGTGCACAGAGAACAGAGGGATTCCCGCAGTGCATATCAGGCAGGTACGGGAAATGGGTTTATGGGTAAACGAAGACATGCAGATATAAAAACGCCTGAGCGCACAGAGATTCTGCATGCGCCCAGGCGGTCGGCTTTTGTATGATCTGCGTTCCCTGCAGGTGATTCCTGCTGCGGGGAGTGCCCCGCTTTCCGCCAGTTGCGCAGAAACTGATACGATCATCATATAGGATATGACGGTTTTTTTCAAGAGGGAAATGTAAAAAGTAACAGATTGTCAGGACCAGAAAACCGTGATACACTTGATATATCTTCCAGCCGGATAGCGGTGAGGTTTTTGCGCAGTTTTCTGGAAGGAACAGAGAATGAAGGAGAACAGGGGCATGAAGTTTATTAAGATTTTTCTGGCGTCATCCATTGTGGAGTTTCGGGATGAACGGCAGCAGATGGGAAATTTTATCCGTTCGCTGAATGACATTTATGTAAAGCGGGGAATATATTTTGAACTGGCCATATGCGAGGATCTGGGGGAATCGGTGGCGCTGGAACGCAAACAGCAGGAATACAACGAGGCCATCCGGGAAAGCCAGTATTTTTATATTGTGTTCGGAAAATCAGCAGGGCAGTATACGATTGAGGAATTTTATGTGGCGCTGGATCAGTTCCGGAAGAGCGGAGCACCCAGAATCTTTACATATTTCAAAACGCTTCCGGAAGGAGAACAGGCAGAACAGAGCGTTATGGATTTTATGGAACAGCTGAGCAGCCAGATCGGACATTACTACAGCACCTTTACCCATCTGGATGCGATCAAGCTGGATCTCCTGCTGGAACTGGTGAAAAATCCGGAGACGAAGGATCAGATGAAATTCGAGGACGGGCAGGTAATCTTTGGGGACCAGTCCGTGATGTCACTGGAGCACGTGCCTTTGTACAGCAGGAATGAGACGGTACAGAAGCTTGTGAAAGAGCAGGAACGGCTGAATGGGGAATTCGGCAGGCTGGCAGTGGAATATGGGAAGCATCCGGAGGCATCCGGGCTTCTGAAGCAGATGATGGAGCTGGGGGAAAAACGGAGCCATGTCAGAGATTCTCTGCATCAGATGGAGATGGACATGCTGGGACTGTGCAGCCAGACGGAAGAAAAACGGCGGGCGGGAAAAAGGCTGAACTGGCGGGAGAAAAAAGCAATTGAGCGGGTGGCTCTGGGAGACTACGAAGGGGCGAAGAACATTCTGAGGGATATTCAGTGGGAGCAGGAGGTCGGACAGGCGGAAGAGCTGGCAGAAGCTGCTGTAGAGCCCATCCGTGAATACATATCCGGCAAGCGCTCTCTGATCTCAACCTTGCTGGTTACCGGGGCGGATGCAGAGACGGTAGAGGAAATCCGGTCTGTCTATGAAAGATGCTGTGCACTGGCTGAAAAATATCAGGTTGAGATAAACGTTCTCTATGATTACGCACGGTTTCTGTACAGGCAAAAGGCGTATCCGGAGGGCATTGAGGCTGCAGAACGGCTGGAACGGTACTATGGGCGGAGACCGGAGACGAAAGAGGCCGACCGTGCTGCACTGATGCTTGTGCTTGGAAAACTTTATGGGGAAAACAGAGACTGGCACAGATCAGAGCAGGTACTCAGGAAAGCACTTGTGTTTTATCGGCGTGCGGCGAAGGAAAATCCCGGATATCAGGCGGTTCTGGCAGATTGTATTGACGATCTGTCGATAGCATTTCATTATCTGGATCAACTGGAAGAAGAGGAACTGCTGATGCGGGAGTCGCTGGAGATTTGGCGTTGTCTGGCAGCAGAAAATCCTTCTGTTTATGAAGCGGATCTTGCCCTTGCCTGCAATCATCTGGCGATTATAATGCAGCGAATGAACAGGCCAAAGGAGGCGAAAGCGTTATATGAAGAAGCTCAGCAGATTTACCGCTGCCTGGTCCGGACACGGGCGAATCCTTCAGAAGAGCTTCGTGCATGCTTTGCCAGTAGCTGCAGTGCTTTGGCAGGTTTTATGTCCGACATGAATCATATGGAGGAAGCGGAGACGCTGTATCAGGAAGCGCTGGAACTGCGGCTTGGCCTGATGCAGGGCAACCCGGCTGTCTACGAACCCGAGGTGGCATCTGCTTATCATGTGATGGCTGGATTTATGAAAAAAAGAAACCGGCCGGATGAGGCAGAAAAGATGTATCTTAAGGCGATGCAGATCCGGCGCCGTCTGGCTCTGGCGAATCCCTCTGCTTACGAGCCGGTGCTTGCTGAAAGCTGCCGCATGCTGGCAGGGTTGTATCATAAGGTGCATCGGCTGACAGGAGCCGAAATTTTCTGCCGGGAAGCACTGGGGATCTACCGCCGTCTGGCAGAAGGGAATCCGGAAGTATATGCCGCCGATTTAGCCATAACATGTGTTGATCTGGGGGATGTACTGGCTGACATGAAACAGAATTCCGGGGAGAAGGAGCAGCTCTATCGGGAAGGGCTTGCTGTGTACAGCCGGCTGGCAGAGAAATATCCGGAGGTATATGAAGCTCCTCTGGCCAGAGCCTGCAACGATCTGTCCCTTTCTCTGCTGGATGAGGGGCGGCTGGAAGAAGCAGAGCAGCTGCAGCGCAGAAGCATTGAGATCCGGGAGCGTCTGGCGTCTGTCAATCCGGGCGCATATGCTCCCGGACTGGCAAACAGCTGTAACGGACTTGCCATCGTGCTTACAGACCAGGGGCGTTATCCGGAAGCGGAGAGACTGTACAGCAGGGCTGTGAATATTGGCCGCCGCCTGATGCAGACAGATCCGGATGCTTATAAAACGGAAACTGCCAGATACTGTCATGATCTGGCGCTGTTTTATGAAAACAGAGATCGGAAAGAGGAGGCGGAACCCCTTTACCGGGAGGCGTGGGAGATCTATCATCAGCTGTCAGAGACGTATCCTCGTTCCTATGATGCATATCTGTCTCCTGCCAGCTTCAATCTGGCAATTCTTTTGAAGAACATGGGTAAATATGAGGAAGCAATCCGGTTCTTCAGGGAAGCCCTTGCCGCTGACCGCCGTATGGCTGCTGCAAATCCGGGCATTTATGCAGAATACCCTGCAGAGAGCGGCTGTTATCTGGCGGACCTTCTGTATGACAGGAATCAAAAGGAAGCAGAGCAGCTGTACGAAGAAGTCCTTCGGATCTGTGAAGGAAAGCCCGGAAAGGAAGCAGAGGTACAGCGCATCCGGAAAATACTGGGAAAACAGATGTGAGATGTACAGTAACAAGACTGCTGCAGGATGTAACTCTGTCTGCGTGCGCAAGATCCGTATGGATCAGAGCGGACAGAATCACATGTTGCAGCAGTCTTTTCAGGCGGTTTTACAGGTTATATGCTACGGTCTACAGGGTATTCAGAAAACGAAGGAATGCGGCTCTTCCTTCTTCGGTACATTTGTAGACGCCGGCATCTTCCAGTACTTTTACAAATACCCTGCCGATCTCCTGCTTTAGTATCCCGTCGATATTTTTTTCCGTAACGGAATCATATCCGGGCAGGAAAGCATGGACCCAGTCCGCATGCTTTTTCAGGTCCTCGCTGGAAGCGATATCTTTACCGGAGAGGATGTATTCTTTCAAAAGTTCCATCTCATCCTTTAAACGGGAGGGAAGCACTGCCAGCCCCATGACCTCGATCAGCCCGATATTTTCTTTCTTGATATGGTGCAGTTCGGTATGGGGATGGTAGACGCCCAGAGGATGCTCTTCGGTCGTAATGTTGTTCCGGAGGGTCAGGTCAAGCTCATAGACGTCATTTACCTTCCGTGCGATCGGAGTGATCGTGTTGTGTGGTTCGCCGTCCGTGTATGCGAAGATAAAAGCGTCCGCATCCGTATAGCCGCGCCATGCCTCCAGTACATGGGTTGCCAGGTCGATCAGCCGTGTTTCGTCTTTGTGGCGGATCCGGAGAACGGACAGGGGCCATTTGACGATACCGGCTTCCACATCCTCATATCCCGGAATAACAAACATGTGTTCGATCTGCGCTTTAGCCATGGCGAACGTATAGTTGCCGCCCTGGAAATGGTCGTGGCTTAAGATCGAGCCGCCCACGATGGGAAGGTCTGCATTGGATCCAAGGAAATAGTGAGGGAACTGTTTTACAAAGTCAAAAAGCTTCAGGAAAGCCGCCCGGTCGATCTTCATGGGCGTATGTTCTCCGTTAAATACAATGCAGTGTTCGTTATAATAGACATAGGGCGAATACTGGAATCCCCAGCGGCTGTCATTGATGGTGACCGGGATGATCCGGTGGTTCTCCCTTGCCGGATGGTTGACTCTACCGGCATAGCCTTCATTTTCCATGCAGAGCAGACATTTCGGATAAGAGCCGGCCTTTGCTTTTCCCGCGGCGGCGATGGCCTTCGGATCCTTTTCCGGCTTGGACAGATTGATGGTGATGTCAATCTCTCCGTATTCGCTGCTTACCTTCCATTTCTGATCCTTACATACCCGGTAGCGGCGGATATAGTCGCTGTCCTGGCTCAGTTTGTAGAAATAGTCGGTTGCTTCCTTCGGGGAAATCTGATATTTTTCCTGGAAGGTCCGGCGGACCTGTGCGGGCCGCGGCGTCAGACAGTTCATGATCCGGGTATCGAAAAGATCCCGGTATGCAATGCTGTCCGGAATCAGCTTCCGGCGGCATGCTTCGTCGAGAAGTTCCTTTAAGATCTGTTCGAGGGATTCCTGCGGAATCTCTGCCGGTTCCTCATAGTCATCCTCATGGAATACATCCAGAAGCAGGTTTGTCGTATAGATTTTCTCGCATTCCGGCGTCAGTCCGGTATCAATGCCGTACTGTACCAGCGCTGCAATCTGTTCTGATAACATGATATGCTGTGCCTCCTGTCAGGGTTTTGTATCTGTGCAGGAACATGTGTTCGAAAATATCCGGACAGATGTTCCCGCGCAGAGTGATTTTTAAATGTTTCTGTTTGGCCGTCTGTAAAAATTCAGTCCAGTGCATGGGCGCCTTCGCCGATCTCCACCACATAAAATTCCGCTTTGATACCGGTTTTTTCCGTATAGGCTTTGTCCAGCGTCTGAATAAACAGGTCTACGGAATCATTTTTTACGATACTGACCGTACATCCGCCGAATCCGCCGCCGGTGATACGGGAGCCAAGGACGCCCGGTACGTTCCATGCCAGCTCCGCCAGAAGATCCGTCTCTGCACAGGAAGTCTCATAATCGTCCCGCAGAGAGACGTGGGAATCATTGATGAGCTTTCCGAAGGTCTCGATGTCGTTTGCCTTCAGGGCTTCCACCGCATGGATCGTGCGCCGGTTTTCATAGACGGCATGCTTCGCACGTTTTCTGCAGACCGGATCCTTGATGGCATCCTTATACTGCTCGAACTGCTCTTCCGTCAGGTCTCCCAGCGTCTGGATGTCCACAACGGCCTGCAGTGCCTTTAATGCGGCTTCGCTTTCGTTTCTCCGGTCATTGTAGGCGGAAGAAACCAGGCTGTGCTTGACGTTGCTGTTGGTGATGACGATCTTCGCATCGGGAAGCTTTACCGGTGCATATTCGTATTTCAGCGTGTTGGTGTCGAGAAAGACTGCGCAGTCCTTTTTGCCCATGGCAGAAGCGAACTGGTCCATGATCCCGCAGTTCATCCCGTTGAAATTATTTTCGGAATACTGTCCGATCAGCGCCAGATCGACCATGGAGACATCAAAGCCAAAGGTATCCCTCAGCATCAGTCCGGTCAGCACCTCAAGGGAGGCGGAAGAGGAGAGTCCGCTGCCTGCAGGGATGTCTCCGTAAAACAGAATGTCCGCTCCTTTTTCCAGATGATATCCGCGTTTTTCAAAGGTCCACAGGATCCCCTTTGGATAATTGGTCCATCCTGCTTCATCGGACGGGGTAAGGTCGTCCAGAGAAGTTTCTACGATTCCCATATGGTCAAAATTCATGGAATAGAGTCGAAGCGTCCGATCCTCTCCTGGACGGATGATGCCGTAGGTTCCGATGGTCAGTGCACAGGGAAACACATGCCCTCCGTTATAATCCGTGTGCTCTCCGATCAGATTGACGCGCCCGGGTGCAAAATAAGCCCGGATATTGCCTCCGCCGCCGAACAGTTCGGCAAATTTTTCTTTCAGTTCCGATACATTTACTGCCATGGTGATTCCTCCTTCATTTTTCTCACGGTTGACATTTCTTATGATTACACTATAATGAGATACAGAAGGAAATTCAAGAAGTATATTCTTATAAAATGAAAGGATATTGAGATTTTATGCGTCTGCAGATTGACAGGGAGCAAAAAGAGATCAAGCGTCACGGAAGTTATGAATTTCCGGTGCTGGTCAGCTATGAACGGCTGTCCAGTTTTGATACGGGAGAGTTTCCCTGGCACTGGCACCCGGAGATCGAACTGACGCTTGTGATGGAGGGGGAGATCATCTATCAGGCCAATGACAGCCTGTATCACCTGAAGGCGGGGGAAGGGCTGTTCTGCAATACCAACGTGCTGCATTCCGGACATGGAAATGGGAGCGCAGACTGCAGTTATCTGTCCGTGACCTTTCACCCGAGGCTTTTATATGGATACAGTTCCAGTGTGATGCAGACGAAATACATGAATCATATTCTGAAAAGTCCGTCTCTCGCTTCGATTCATCTTGTTTCGGAGAAAGACTGGCAGAGACGGATACTGGAAGGAATCGAGAAGATACGGCTTCTGAACCGGGAGCATCCGGCATCGGAGGAGCTGAAGATCCAGATTGCGCTGCTTCAGATCTGGCAGGAACTCTATGAGCATGTGGAAATCAGCGAGACGGGATTTGCGGAGAACGGAAGGGACACGGAGCGCATCCGGCGGATCATGGAATATATCCAGGCGCATTATGCGGAGAAGATCACGCTGGAGGAGCTGGCAGAGCAGATCCATCTGTGCAGGAGCGAGAGCTGCCGCCTGTTCAAACGGTATATGAAGGAATCCATGTTCGACTATCTTCTGGACTATCGGATCGAACGGAGTCTGGAGCTTCTGCGGCGTCCGGAGCTCGATGTGACGCAGATTGCAGGGCAGACAGGTTTTACCAGCCCGGGCTATTTTTCAAAGATCTTCAAACGGAAGATGGGATGCACGCCTCTCGAATACCGGAAGAACCACCGGTAAGAGAGACAGAAAAAGGGCTGATCAGAAGCATACGGCCCAGGCCGCACGTCCGGTCAACCCCTGTACAGCAGGAAATCCTACAGATTTTTTAAATCAACTTTGAAGTCTTCGCCGCCCTCTCCGTTAATGGTATAATAAGCAGCCTGCTCTGCAGCGTTAATATAGATATTCAGTTCGGAAGCGTCCAGGCCTTTGTCCTTTACGGCCTTTTTCACAGCAGTCTGAATATCATTTATGGATACGCTTAAACCGCTCATCTCAACGCACACAGAAGTCTTGCAGGCAGGTTTTTTGGCAGCTGACTTTTTCTCAGCCGTCTTTGCTTCTGCGCTCTTTGCAGCGGCCGTCTTCGCTTTTGTCGTATTCTCTTTTGCAGACGCAGTGCCTGCGGCTGTTGTTGCAGAAGCAGCCGCATCTTCTGTCTTCTTTTTTCTTGGCATTTTCATTTCCTCCTCTAAACACATCAACATTTTCAGGTTGCCTTCTCCAGGTCAAATTTATACAAGCCTTTGTCTATTATAGGCTTGAAACCGGTATTTGTCAAGGAATCCTGAATTTTCGGCATACTGTTGTGAGGAACCTGTCAAATGTTGAATAAATCTACAGGATATGTTAAAATATTGCCAGTAAAATACAGAAATCAGGAGGCGGAATTGTGGGAATTCAATATGAGCTTTCAGCGGTAGAACTGCTAAAACGACTGGGTTATGAGGAACCTTCGGGCAGGGAGGAACTGGAAAATTTTATGCAGGAAAAGGGGGTCCGCCTGCCGAAAGTGTACCGGGAGTTTATGGAACTGGCCATGGACTGCCCCATGCTTGAGACATCGGATCTGTGGACCGGCAGACTGCCTTATTTCTTTTATGAAGAGATTGAAGAAGGGATCGAGGACCAGAAGGCGGACTGGGAAAAGAACCCGGAGGAATACAACGAGGGCGGTTATCATCTGTTCTACCAGTTTCCAAAAGAAAGATGGGAAGAAAAGAGCTGTGACTATCTGGAGATCGGCAGTGATTACGGCGCCGGCATCGTGACCTTCGGAATCCGGAAACAGGATCTGGAGGATGAGGATCCGCCGGTCTACATGTACCATGAAGCGCACGCCATAACCGACTGGAAGAAGATGTATGAAAGACTGTCCGATTTTCTTCTGGAAGTGGTGTTAAGCGCTTTGATTGGGATCGATTATTCGACGGCGGAGGAAGCGCTGGAGGAGAATGGATGGGTCTATCAGGGCTATAATGAATATTTGGATGAACTGTTTGATGAAAGCCAGGACGCCTGGAAAGAAGAGGTGGATGAAGAATCGATTCTGTCAGAAGAGGAGTGGCAGGAACAGCGGCTTTCGCAGCTGGAGATCGATCTGACAAAGGTTCGCAGGCAGAGCTGCAACTGGGGCGGATATCTGTTCTGCTGCAGGGATGAGGAGAAAGACTGCTTTTATGCAGGAAGAATGGATGAGGAAGAAGGAGAGACGACGCTGATTACGATTGTCAGGGAAGAGGAATAAGGAAATCTGTATGCTTGCGAAAGGAAGAGATCAGCCATTAGGTATCAGTTTGAAAAGATGGACAAAAAGCTTCTGGGAGACCGCATTGCGGATGAACTGATGCGGTATATTCTGGAGGAGCCGGTGGAAGTGGGGCAGAAGCTTCGTTACCAGAGCGGCGTGCTCCGGCTGTTCAGCGAGCATGCGGCAAGTTCCATGAAGGGGGCCTGTCTGGAAGATTGAGGAATCCGGCAGAACATGCGTTGCAGGCGGAGGCTAATAAATGATTGAAAAGAAATTATGTCGGCCCGTACGGGCAAAACGTATTTTAAAATTACTGGAACAGGCAAGGGCAAAGGATGCGGACTTCGAAAGGTTTGGAGCGGACAGTCATCAGTATAAACTGTCGGAGCCTGCCAGCGAGGAAGCCATACAGAGATTTGAGGAGCAGCAGGGGATTCGGCTGCCGGAAGAATACCGGGATTTTCTGCTGCTGATCGGAAACGGCGGCGCAGGTCCTCATTACGGGATCTATGGGCTGGAGGAGCTGGAAGATGAGATTTCTGATTCTGATTACCATGTAAAAGAGAAAGCGGTGATCTTTCCGAAGATGAGCGACGAGGACTGGGACCGGATTGCTGATCCGTGGGACAGGCGGGAAGAAGCGGTCTGTCCTTATGACGGGGTTCTGCCCATTGAGAGCCAGGGCTGTACGCTTATGACGGGACTGATATTGAACGGCCCATACAGGGGTCGGGTAGTGTACTATGATGAAGATCTCTGCGCAACGCCGTTTTTTATGCGGGAAAAGGGATTTCTGGCATGGTATCGGCGGTGGCTCAGAGAGGTGATCGCAGGATACAGTGACGAGGAAACCGGATTCGGGATGAATGTAGACGGAAATCCGGAGCAGCTGATGAAGCTGTATGAACAGACAGGAGATCCGGAAGAAAAGATCGATATCATCGACAGCTATTATAAATTTGAGACGCTTCCCGACAGACAGAAGGCGTATTTTAAACAGGCCTGCGCCCGGGAATCCAATCGGAAAGTCCGGACAAGTATCGTCAGGATGATGAGAAGTTTCCATGTACCGGAAATGACAGGTGAGATGGAAAGACTGTGGGAAGATGGAGCTTATGAGGAGGCAGTTTTTCTCATCAGAACAGATGACGCCAGAGAGGTGGCAGAGGCATGGTACGAAAAGATATTTGAGATACTGCCAGAGCTTCATGGAGAGGGTTTCAGGGATGCATGTTATACATTCATGAGAGTGAAGGACCGTCCGGATGTCCATGCAGGAAGATTAAAGGAAGCTCTTAAACGGGAAGATCTGGACAGAAATGACAGAGGTGTGCTGTTTTACTGCATCCGGGATCTGAAGAGGAAAGAGGAAGTGGTGGATTATTTTCTGGAATATCTGTTAAGGGAAGAGGATCCCCATTTACTGATCTATGCCATTCAGGCGATGGACGGGGTGAAGGACCAAAACCTTCAGGAACGCTATGTGAAACTGCTGGATCAGTACAAAACCCATGAAAACGCGATTCTGGATTATGAAGGCAGCCAGATGGTTCTGAAAAACGGAAACTGTATGGGAGCCCACAGGCCGGAGGGACAGATCGTGAGCAATCTGATGCGGCAGTTCGATCTGTTCGGCCTGGATTACCGGGGCGCCTGGAAGCTCCTGATGGATGCCGGCAGATGGAAGGAATGGAAACGGCAGAACGGATTTGCGGCTTCCTGCCCCGGGGGAAAAGATGTGTCTGTCTAATGTTTGCAGTCATCCCCTTTTTCACATGGTGTCAAATGCAGGGCCGGTTTTTATCTATAACAGATTCCCATAGATCAGTCCATAGACTTTTTCGCACAAAAGATGATAAAATATCCTCATCAATGTCAGGAGGAACTGTTTATCATGGACAAGATTGTAAAAAAAGGAATTTTGGCGGTCAGCTTCGGAACCAGTGTGAATGCCACAAGGGAAAAAACGATTGATGCCATAGAGAAGGATTTTCAGGAAGCATTTCCGGATCGCACGCTGTATCGTGCATGGACGAGCAGAATGATCATTCAGAAATTAAAAGCAAGGGACAACATCCGGATTGATACCGTAACAGAAGCCATGGAGCGGATGATGGCAGACGGCATTACCGAAGTGGTGGTACAGCCGACGCATGTGATCAACGGAATTGAAAATGATCAGATGATTTCAGATGTACGCGCCTGTCAGGATCATTTTACATCCGTCCGCTTCGGCACGCCGCTTTTAACCAGCGACGAAGATTCCTGTGCCGTGATCGAAGCAGTCATGGCTGAATTAAAAGATCTTCCCCAGGACGGGGCGCTGGTGTTCATGGGGCACGGCACCACGCACTATGCCAATTCCATCTATGCGGCTCTGGATGATAAATTCAAAGATATGGGATATTCCAATGTCTTCCTTGGAACGGTAGAAGCTTATCCGTCCATGGAGACGCTGATGAAGCTGGTTCAGACCTGTGGTGCAAAACGTGTGACGCTTGCCCCTTTTATGGTAGTGGCAGGCGATCATGCCCTGAATGACATGTCCGGCGACGATCCGGATTCCTGGAGAAGCCGGTTTGAAGCAGCAGGATTTACGGTGGAATGTGTTCTCAGGGGTCTTGGAGAATATAAAGGTATACGGAATCTGTACATAAAACATATACAGGATGCTTTGAAAAACAGCTTCTGATATCTGAATATTTTAATCTCTGCATCCGGAAAATATCAGAAAATACAGGTATGATTTTCCTGAAAGGTGCAGGAATCGGACGGCAGGGGAGGAGCTGCGGGCTGAAAACAGCGCTGTGTGGACTGGAGCGGACAACCGGCGGTTTTCTGTGTGAATCAGACGGACTTTTCTGTCCGGATGAGGCATACAGAAAGCCGCCGGTTGTCCGATACATTCCATACGAGCGTTTCCAGCCCGCAGCTCCTCCCCCTGCATCCGTGAAATATCCGCGACACATCCCAAAAAATCCATTCAAAAATTGGAAAACTATTGTTTTATTTCTAAAAAAAGTGTAAACTGAAACAGGAATTATCCTAAGTCATAACAAAAGCAGGGCATCCTTCACCGTACGGGTGCCCTGTGGAATTTGTATGAGAAAAACTGGAAGAGGGGAAACGCATATGTTTGTTGCATTTCTGGTGCTCTGGATCATTTTCAACGGCAGAATCACGCTGGAGATTCTGCTGATCGGACTTGCTCTGAGCGCCGCTCTGTTTGCGTTCTGCTGCAGGTTCATGAATTACAGTATCCGCAGTGATTTAAGGCTGTACCGTCTGGTTCCGATGGCAGTCCAGTATGTGGCGGTTCTGATCATGGAGATACTGAAAGCCAACCATCAGGTGCTTTTTTTCATTATGACGCCCAGGTACCAGGCAGAACCGCAGCTTGTTCATTTCACTTCCGGCCTGAAGTCGGAATTTGCAAGAGTGGTCCTTGCCAATTCCATTACCCTGACACCGGGGACGATTACCATCAGCCTGGAAGGAAATGAATTTTATGTACATTGTCTGGACAAAGAGTTTGCAGAAGGGCTGGAAAATTCCATTTTTGCAGAGCTTCTGGAGAAAATGGAGGCGGTGGAATCTCATGTATGAAAGCATATACCATATATTTTTACTTACCTGCATGATGATCATTGCAGTATTGATCATGCTCTGTCTGCTTCGCGCGATTCTGGGACCGAGGCTTACAGACCGTGTGGTGGCGGTCAATATGATCGGTACCATGACGATTGTTGAGATTGCCATGTTTGCGCTGTATCTGCGGGCGGATTATCTGTATGATGTCTGTCTGATCTATGCGATGATCAGCTTTCTTGCAGTTGTGATCCTGACCAAGATCTATGGGGGAGCCTATCAGGAGCGGAAGATCAAGGGAACGGTTTTTCTGCGTGCAGAGGAAGAAGAGGAAGAGGAGGAGGACGAGCTGTGATGGCATGGGTGCAGTTGATCGTTGGAGGAGCCCTGATTGTGATCGGGCTTCTGATTATGTGTGCGGGAGTGATCGGGGTCTACCGGTTCCATTATGTCCTGAATCGGATGCACGCTTCCGCCATGGTGGATTCCATGGGCATTCTGTTTGCAATCCTGGGACTTGCGGTTCTGAGCGGTTTTCAGTTCGGGACGTTGAAACTGGTTCTGATCGTGGTGTTTTTCTGGCTTGCCGGACCGGTTTCCTCCCATATGATCTGCAAACTGGAGGTTCTGGTCAACGAGGATCTGGAGAAAGAATGTGAGGTGCCGGAAGATGGAAGGATTTAAGGTGATACTTCTGGTATTTCTGGTTATCTGTGCAATTTCAGCCAGCCTGATCAGGAATCCGCTGCTTTCCGTTATTGTGTTTATGTCCTACAGCCTGGTCATGTCCATCATCTGGTTTCTTCTGGAATCACCGGATCTGGCGATTACAGAAGCGGCAGTGGGAGCGGGAGTCAGCAGTATCCTGTTCTTTGTCACACTGCGCAAACTCAAGGCGCTTTCGGAAGGAGAAGATCATGAGCAGAATAAGGGATGATTATGAAAACAGTCTGTGGCACCGTCTGGTCCGATGGGTGAACGGGGAAATGGATCCCTTTGCGGGAAAGATGGAGATGAAGCCCCTTCGGGAGACAGAATATACCGGAGTTTCGGTATACAATCCGGACAGGCTGGACAGAGAAAAGATCGCTCATTACCTGGAGGATACAAAGAAGAATAAAGAGATGCGGGCGTTTCGGCTGCTCTACAGTCTGACTTCGGTGGCGCTGTGTCTTCTGCTGATTGCCGTTCTTCTTCTGGCAGTCTCCTGGCTTCCGGTGCTGGGGGATCCGAACGGGCCGAATAATAATGAAGTCTCCGTCCGGTACATTGAGAAGGGCATGGAAGAGTCCGGCGCGGTCAATATGGTTACCAATATGATCTTAAGCTACCGCGGTTTTGATACCTTCGGTGAGACATGCGTTCTGTTTATTGCAGCCACCTGCGTGATCGTGCTGCTCCGCAAAAGCGAAGAAAAGATTGAGAAGGAAAGCGAGACGGACTGGAAATATGAACCGCAGCCGGATGCGATTCTTCAGAAGATGACACAGGTTCTGGCGCCGGTGATCTTCCTGTACGGGTTCTATATCATACTGAACGGGCACCTGTCACCGGGCGGAGGATTTTCCGGAGGGGCTGTCATTGGAGCGGGACTGATCCTGTATGTGACGACTTTTGGATTTCATAAAACACAGAGGTTTTTTAACGAAAAAATCTATGAGCTGGTCAAGGTGGGCGCACTGTCGCTCTACAGTGTGACCATGATCTATTATTTCTATACCGGGGCAAATATGATCAAAAATGCAATTCCTCTTGGAACGCCCGGGGATATTTTAAGCAGCGGCATGATTCTTCCGATCAATATTTTCGTGGGACTGGAAGTGGCATGTACCATGTATGCGTTTTTTGCACTGTTCCGAAGAGGAGGGATGTAGAATGGGACCGAATCTCTGGGCAAATGTGGATGAGATTGCAGCAGTGATCCTGTTCGGTGTCGGATTTACGACGCTGCTTCTTCATAAAAACATGATCAAAAAGATCATCGGGCTGAACATCATGGATACGGCGGTCTATCTGTTCCTTGCGGCCATGGGTTATGTGGACGGGCGGGATGCGCCGATTGTGACAAACGGTATCCTGGACGCAGAAGCCTATATCAATCCGATTCCCAGCGGCCTGGTGCTGACCGGCATTGTCGTATCGGTCAGCGTGACGGCGCTGATGCTGTCGCTGACGATCCGCCTTTACCGAAAATACCACTCTCTGGACCTGGATGAAATCCTGATCCGGATGCAGCAGGAGGAGCCAAGATGAATTTTGTACAGAATTTTCCATGCTTTTCCATTGTGCTGTGCATGGTTGCTGGAATCCTTTCCACGCCCATGAAGGGGAAGGCGGCGAAGAGAATGACGCTTGCCACAGTGACGCTTGTGACGCTGATGTCTCTGGCTACTCTGCTTTATGTCCTGTCTGCCGGAGAGAACTTTGTCTATACCATGGGCAGGTATCCGGCGCCCTGGGGCAATGAGATCCGGGCAGGGGTACTGGAAGCCCTGCTGGCGACGGTGTTTGCACTGGTTATGCTCTGCTCCCTTCTGGGAGGGATGGATCATATATTCCGGACGGTGGATGAAGAGAAGATCAACCTGTATTTTATCCTGACCGATCTGCTTTTAAGCTCCCTGCTGGCGATCATTTATACCAACGACCTGTTTACCGGCTATGTGTTTGTAGAGATCAATACCATTGCCGCCTGCGGAATGATCATGATCCGAAGGAGCGGGCGGTCCCTGATCGCGGCAACCCGGTATATGGTCATGAGTCTGATCGGTTCCGGTCTGTTTCTGATGGGGCTTGCCATGCTCTATGACATTACCGGGCACCTTCTGATGGAAAATGCCCATGAAGCCATGGTGCAGCTGGTGAAAGCAGGACAGTATCAGATACCGCTTCTGGTCATCATCAGTGTGATCACTGTAGGACTGGCGATCAAGAGCGGCCTGTATCCGTTTCACTCCTGGATGCCGGATGCCTACGGGTATTCGACCATATCCAGCAGTGCGATTCTGTCCGGTCTGGTGTCCAAAAGCTATATCATTCTGCTCATCAAGATCTTTTACCGTGTCATCGGTTTTGATATTATTGTTCGGAGCAAGATCGTGAATGTTCTGTTTGCCTTCGGCCTGATCGGTATGGTTATGGGTTCCGTAAGTGCGATCATGGCCAAAGATATCTACCGGATGATCGCCTACTCCTCAATTGCGCAGATCGGATATATCTACATGGGGATCGGCCTTGCGACAGAAGCCGGGATGGTGGCAGCCGTCTTTCATATCCTGACCCATGCGATCACAAAGTCTCTGCTTTTCCTGGCAGCAAAAGGACTGAATGATGCATCCGGGCATAAAAGGGTTTTTCTGGCGCTTCAGGGCGCGGCATTCAGGAATCCGCTGGCAGGCGCGGCTTTTCTGGTGGGAAGCCTTTCCATGGTGGGCATTCCGATGCTTGCCGGGTTTATCTCGAAGCTTCTGTTTGCGACAGCGGCTCTGGGCGCCGATTCCAATAAGGTTCTGGTGACACTGATCGTGCTGGCAGTCAGTACCATACTGAATGCCGTTTATTTTCTGCATACGGTGATCCGGATCTACACACCGACAGGTGTCCCGGAGGAGTTTCGGAATATACACACGCATAGATCCGCAGGAGCAGCAGCGGCTGTATGCTGTCTGATCCTTTTGAATTTTGTCATGGGGCTTTTGTCCCAGCCGCTTACCGATCTGATACAGTTCGGAATCGAGATGTTTGCTTAGGCAGGGGGAGATGAAGATGATGGTTGGTTGTTTACTTGGAGCAGCGATTCTGCTTCCAGTTCTGGCAGGGCTGTTCCTGCTCTTTTTTCAGGACAGGATCCGGAACCGGAAGGTCAAATGTATCGGGATCTTTCTGGTTATGGCGGTGACCTCTGCCCTGGCAGTGAAACTGATGTTTGTGGGAAATTTTGAGTTCGTACTCTGGAGCCTGACGGATACGCTGGAGCTTCTGGTACGTATGGATGATGTGACCAGACTGTTCGCGGGAATGACGGCGGCGGCATGGACGCTGGGCGGCGTATTTTCATTTGAATATATGAAGCATGAGGAGCATGAAGACCGGTATTTTGGATTTTACCTGATCGTCATGGGGGTATTGATCGCACTGGACCATGCGGGAAATCTGATCACGCTGTATCTGTTTTTTGAGATGATGACACTGACGTCTCTGCCCCTGGTGCTGCATAATCTGAGCCATGAGGCGGTGATGGCGGGTCTGAAATATCTGTTCTATTCGGTAGCCGGCGCATTTATGGCGCTGTTTGGAATATTTTATCTCTATGCCCACGGGGCGGGGAGCGTGTTCCGGGAAGGCGGATATCTTCTGGTGATGGATTCTTATACGGGAAGCTACGCCATGACGCTGCTGGTGCTGATGCTGACGATCGTAGGATTCGGTACAAAGGCAGGCATGTTTCCCATGCATGGATGGCTGCCTACGGCCCATCCGGTGGCGCCTGCGCCGGCCAGTGCGGTCCTGTCCGGAATCATTACCAAATCCGGCGTGCTTGCGATCATCCGGGTGATCTTCTATGTGGCAGGCGCGGATGTGATCCGCGGGACCTGGGTGCAGTATACCTGGATGACGCTGGCGCTGCTTACGGTATTCATGGGTTCCATGATGGCTTATAAAGAGCAGGTGCTGAAGAAACGGCTTGCCTATTCTACCGTCAGCCAGGTATCTTATATCCTGTTCGGCCTGTCGGTACTGAATACGGACGGCATGGTCGGAGCGCTCTCTCATTTTGTCTTCCACAGTGTGGTCAAGAACTGTCTGTTTCTGGTGGCCGGTGTGATTATTTATAAGACCGGAAGAAAGACGGTAAAGGAGCTGAAGGGGATTGGAAAAGAGATGCCCGTTACCATGTGGTGCTTTACGCTGGTATCGATCACGCTGGTGGGAATTCCGCCGACCAGCGGATTTGTCAGCAA
>ERZ778516.305-NODE-305-length-42213-cov-19.375587_pt1 | contig 42213 bp, 34 predicted proteins | sample MGYA00510342_ERZ778516 | MGnify/ENA primary metagenome ERZ778516 (study PRJEB29527, sample SAMN07138961) | mouse gut metagenome | material: feces | host: mouse | place: China:Nanjing | collected 2016-01-25 ...
ATGCTTATTTGGACAAAGAAGCTATCCGTGTGATAAGCTCTATGCCGAAATGGAAGCCCGGAGTACAGAATGGCAAAAAAGTTCGAGTGAAATTTACTGTGCCTGTGGTATTCAGACTACAGTAGTAACTTGGAATAGATGAGTAATGAGGGTTGGCTCTGCAAGGGGCCAACCCTTTTCTAATGAAATCCGTTTTCTTTAATTGCCGAGTATTTATAACATTTCTTTCCTGGTTTGTTTCCGTGAAATAAAAAAACATATCTTTGCGTTACGAATAAAAAACGAATGATGGTTTTATGAATTTTCTACTCTGTATAAAAAGACCTTTTATCTGGCTTTCCCGTTTCCGTTATCGTTGCGGATATGGTGTACATTCTCCTTTTGCTTTCAGTCTGATAACAGATGTGATATATGAAAAGATGCCTTATTATGCTTATGCTTCTTTGGAGAAGGAACAAAAAAGGTTGGTAAGAGAACGTGGGTACAGTAGAGGTTCACAAAAGGTAAACCGTTTCTTGTTCCGGCTGGTGAATAAGGTACAGCCTGCTACTATTGTCGAAGTGGGACGTCCTTCAGTGGCTTCACTTTACCTTCAATCCGCTAAACCTTCTGCTGAATATCTTTTTGCTTCCGACTTGTCGGAACTGTTCTTGGATACAGACGTTCCGGTCGATTTCCTCTATCTGAATGATTACCGTAATCCTGAGTTATTGGAAAAAGTGTTTGATATCTGTGTGCGGCGGACTACTTTGAAAAGTGTATTTGTCGTACACGGAATCTGTTACTCGAAAGAAATGAAAGCACTCTGGAAGCGGCTGCAAGAGGACGAACGGGTAGGGATTACCTTTGACTTATACGACCTCGGTCTGCTCTTTTTTGATAAAACAAAAATAAAACAGCATTATATCGTCAACTTCTGAGAACCTTTGTATGTTTATCTTATATCGATGACTAAAAAAGAACATTATGAAAAAGAGCCTTGTATATACAAGAACCGGTGATAAAGGGACTACCAGCCTGGTCGGCGGTAGCCGTGTACCGAAAACACATATCCGTCTGGAAGCCTATGGAACAGTGGATGAACTGAATTCCCATTTGGGATGGTTGCATACTTATCTGCTGGATGAATCAGACCGTGATTTTATTCTGAGTATTCAGCATAAGCTATTTGCTATCGGTTCGCATCTAGCCACCGACCAGGAGAAAACGCAACTGAAGCCTGCCAGTATAATCTCTTCGGAAGATGTGGAAAGTATCGAACAGGAGATTGATAAACTGGATGAGCAGCTGCCGGAACTTTACGCGTTTATTATTCCGGGCGGAAGTCGGGGGGCATCTGTTTGCCACATCTGCCGTACTGTTTGCCGGAGAGCGGAAAGACGTATTCTGGCTTTATCTGAAACTTGTACAATTTCGTCTGAAGTATTAGCTTTTGTCAACAGATTATCAGATTATTTGTTTGTTTTATCCCGAAAAATTAATTTTGATGAACAAAACAACGAAATATTTTGGGATAATGGTTGGAAATGATAGATTTTATTATACTTTTGCCGAAAAATAGAAAGCAAGACAAATTAAGTATTCACTTTAAATACTCAAAATTATGTATTGGACATTGGAACTAGCATCAAAACTGGAAGATGCTCCCTGGCCGGCAACCAAGGACGAATTGATTGATTATGCCATGCGTTCGGGTGCTCCTCTTGAAGTTATCGAGAATCTCCAAGAGATGGAAGATGAGGGCGAAATCTATGAGAGTATAGAAGATATTTGGCCGGATTATCCTAGTAAGGAAGATTTTTTCTTTAATGAGGAAGAATATTAATTTTAACTGAGAACTGAACATATAAAAATACCCGATAGCTTTTGTACAGCTACCGGGTATTTTTATATGTCTCATTGTTTGTATCTCTTGGCAAGTGTGAGTCTGACTTCATCGTTCATGTCCTGCGAGCCGATTCTTACAATCTGTTCGCCTGTCACGTTGGCGATGTCTTTAATCTCAGGAACGGCATCGGGTAATGCACCGATAGCAACTTGTCCTGCCGTGTAACTGGTTCCGGTGGCGGAACTTCCCGTGCCGGCAATAGTTCCACCGGTGGCAAGAATGTGAATATTCGGTTTTGCGGCAAAAGCTATCGTTGCAGTAAGTAGCAGGGCGGTTACTATCAGACCAAATCTTTTGGATTGTTTCATAACAATATATTATTAGAATGTTTGTATAAAAAGCAGTCCCAACGCAATAGCAACGGCTGTGGACACCAGTCCGGGCATCATGAACGAATGATTCAACACATATTTGCCGATTTTGGTTGTTCCTGTCCGGTCGAAATTGATGGCGGCTACCACGGTGGGATAGTTCGGGATAAAGAAATATCCATTAACGGCGGGGAACAGGGCAATCAGCATATATGGAGAGATACCCAGCGCAATACCCAGTGGTACGAGTGCCCGCACGGTGGCTGCCTGGCTGTAAAGCAGGATAGACATCACGAACAGCGCAATCCCGAAAAGCCACGGCATCTCGCGGACAATGTCTTCGATAGAGAAAGTAAGTTGTGCCATATTCCCTTGAAGGAACGTATCACCCATCCAGGCAATACCGAAGATAGCGATAACTGCCTGCATCCCGGCAGGGAATACGGAGCCCTGCGTTGCCTTGATTCCGTCTGTCTTTGTCACTAATAAGATGATGGCCGCAGCCGATAACATGACAATTTCGATGATGGACGACATTCCCAATGTAACGATTTCACCGTCGATAAGAAAAGACGGGCGTATGCCTTCGAAAGAACCGAAGAGTACGATAAAAGCGGTTGCCAATATGAAGATGATGACAGAGAGCATTGCCGGACGTTTGTTCTTGACATCTTTAATTTCTGCTTTCTTGTCGTTGAAAAGACCTTCTTTCAACCTTTTCTGATATTCGGGGTCGTCTGCGAGGTCTTTCCCCACTTTCATGGAGAATAAAGCGCCTACCCAAACACCGACAATCGTAGCGGGAATTGTGATTTTAAGAATATCGAAGAGGGTAATGTCAAATCCCGTCAGCAGTCCGAGCAAAGCGACGGTGGCAGCGGAGATAGGACTTGCCGTGATGGCTTGTTGAGAAGCGATGACTGCAATGCCGAGCGGACGTTCCGGGCGGATTTTTGTTTCGGTGGCAACTTCCGCTATCACGGGCAATATGGAATAAGCCACATGTCCGGTTCCTGCCACGAAAGTAAACAGATAAGTCACCAGCGGGCTTAACAGGGTGACGTGTGACGGATTTTTTCGCAGCAAATGTTCTGCCAACTTTACCATGTAATCGAGTCCGCCGGCTGCCTGCATACAAGCGGCTGCCGAGATGACAGCGGCAATCATCAGCATGACGTCGATAGGCGGGGCAGTGGGCTGTAAACCAAAAACGAACGTGAGTATCGCCAATCCAACGCCTCCCATAACGCCAAGACCGATGCCGCCCAGACGTGCGCCAATAATAATGGCGGTCAGAACAAATGCTAATTGTAATATCATAGATTGTTGCTTATTTTTAGTTTGAACACAAAGATAGCAATTTTCGTTCTTTGTATTTTCTTTTTCTTCTATTAACAACAAAAAAAACTTGTTGGATATTTTCTGCGTATTTATAAAAAAAAACAATAACCTCGCTGGTTGGTTATATAAGTACTAACCGTCGAGTTGACAGCATCTTTTCGCAGGAAAGGAAGTTTATGAATTTGTACTGGAGCATAATATCCTTTCCAAAGAAGATTTGGATACCATTCTGAAACCGGAGAATATGATAAAACCGGTGAAGTTGGACATTCATCCGAATAGTTGATTGATGTTATAGTAAGTGGAAATAGAATCAATAGGGAAATCGCTGGGGTGGATAAATATCTGCTCCGGTGATTTTAATTATACTTACTTTGGTTTCAAAGGCTTGAAACTAAATGTTTCAACGTATAAAAACACTCCGTTTCACTATATAGAAACACTCCGTTTCACTGCATGAAACAGAAATAGCCCTTAGTCGCTGATTTCGTTTACCGTAGGCTTATTCTATATAAGGCGGTGATAGATGTGGTGACAGGTTGAAAGAGGATTCTCATTTTTTATATGAGAGAGTAGTCAGAAAACTTCTTTATCATATTCATATGCTTTCAGTTCATTATAAGGATATGGGGCAGGATGGGATGAACGACAGTTACTTTGAACAAACAAAAAACCGATAAATTGTGTTTGTTTATTCTAATTATATATCTTTGTCCCGAATTATAAACACGTAAATTTATGAAAAAGATTTTTGGTGCTTTAATGATTGCTGTATGTATCGGTATGGCAATGCCTGTTCAGGCGCAAATACACTTTGGTGTAAAGGGAGGTTTGAACTTGTCAAAAGCAAGTTTGTCCGATATCCCCGGCAACTTTAAGAAGGATAACTTTACCGGTTTCTTTATCGGGCCGATGGCTGAGGTTAATATTCCAATCGTAGGATTGGGGGTAGATGCTTCTCTGCTTTTTGCCCAAAGAGGTGTGAAAGTAACTCCAGAAGGAGCTGATGAATATACTGTTAAGCAAAACGGTCTTGATATTCCGGTAAACTTGAAGTATAACATCGGTTTAGGGAGTCTGTTGGGACTTTATATTGCTGCCGGCCCTGATTTTTATTTCGATTTTGAGAAGAAGTCAGGAATTGACAAGAAGAAAGCCGAAGTCGGCATTAACGTCGGCGCAGGTGTGAAATTGCTCAATCATTTGCAGGTGGGTGCCAATTATAACATCCCGTTGGGTGACACTGCCAAGATTGAAGGAACAGACGGTTCATACAAAACCAAGACCTGGCAAGTATCCGTTGCTTATATTTTCTAAAAGATTAAGTTTTATATAAAAGGATGTCTTTGTTAAAGAGACATCCTTTCTTGATTGATTTTTTAATAATTCGGCATTAATTACGATATAATGACAGACCACACTTTACTTCATCGGTTGCATGAAGGCGATGCTGAAGCCTTTTCTATATTATATGACCAATATAGTGGGAAGTTATATAGTTTTATCCTTAAAATATCCAACAATAATCAATATTTAGCTGAAGATATAACTCAAAACGTGTTTTTGAGAGTGTGGGAAATGCATCATGAGATTGACGTAAACAAGTCTTTTCAGTCATTCCTTTCTACGATGGCAAAAAATATGTTGCTTAATCACTTCAAACATCAGATGGTAGAGTTTCTCTATCAGGAGAATTTAGCTTCACGCCCGATGGCTTCTAACTCGGTGGAGGAAGAGGTTGATTATAAAATGCTGGATGACTTTATCAACTCTGTGATAGAACAAATGCCGGAGGCACGGCGTAAGGTATTCATCATGAGTAAGAAGATGTGCCTGTCGAATAAAGAAATAGCCGCCCGGTTACAAATCTCGGAAAATACAGTCGAGTCACATTTGACAAAAGCAGTTGCTTATATCCGCAAAAGAGTATCCAGTGAATACGACTTTGTTCTTATAATGATAGCTTTAGGGGGATTCTTGAGTTGATAATCCGACTCAATTGTTTATTTGTGTTAAATATAGCATGATGTAATCACGGAAATAATGTGAGGTAGTTGTATAAGATATAAATTGAAGAGAAATGGATAATTTATATTTTATAGAATTATTTCATAAGTTCATTGCTCGCACTGCGACAAAGGACGAAATACGTATATTGCTGGAGTGGATTAAAAAGGATTCCCGGTACATAGATGCATGGATGGATGAAGAATGGGAAGCTGCTCCCAATCAGATACCGTCGGAAGTTAAGGAACGCATCTTGAACCGTATTTATCTGCTGATGGACAAGTCCGGGCAGACGATTCAACTTTCCGTTCGCAGAAAATGGATGCGGTGGACAAAATATGCTGCTGTTATCTTCTTTCCCATTTTTCTGTTTTTGATGGGATATTATTATTCAGACCGGATGCATTTCCGCTCTTCCGGTTTGCAAACAACTGCCATTCTTACCAATAAGGGAGAACGTGTGATGGTGATTCTCCCCGACAGTTCTGTTGCCTGGGTCAATTCGGAGTCCCGGTTGAGCTATGCTACTGATTATAATACCAAAGAGAGAACCTTGCACCTGGAGGGTGAAGCCTATTTCGATGTGAGAAAAAATCCGGATATTCCTTTTATCGTAAAGACAGAATATTTTTCAGTAAAAGCATTAGGTACGGAGTTCGGTGTTTGTGCTTATCAATCGGATAAGAAAGCATCGGCTGTACTGGTAAAAGGAAAAGTAGAAATAGAACGGGATTCCCGGAAAACGATATTATTACCTGATGAAAAGATTCTTTTCGATAAGGCGGAAAATCGCTTGTCCAAAGAAGAATGTATTGACAGCCGGCGCTTCGGGGAATGGAAAAACGGTAATATCTATTTGGAAGGAGAAACACTGGAGGAGGCTGTCCGTCGGTTGAAACGCGTCTATCACTTGAATGTGGTCTTCGAGTCGGAAGAGGTGAAGGAGAAACGTTTCACAGGATACCTGCGAAGTGATAATCTCGTATCGGTGCTGGAGGCATTAATGTTAGCTTCGCACGTCGAATGCGAACAAAGGTCTGATACAGTTTTTTTTAGAGCTCAATAAAACTACTATTTTCAAATGAATGAGTATTAACCCTAAATTTTGTATGATGCGGAAAGACGAATGAACATTGAATTTCTGTATAGTGATGAAGAGGTCCTTTGTTACTGTAAAGACTTGAGAACTACCTTATTATATTAATTAAAAATCGGATACAATGAAAATACTGTACTGTAATTTTGTATGCATATTGATATTATTCAGTATGTGTGCAAGCGTCTCTGCACAAGTCAGTGTAAATGAAATCAAGAAACCTATAAAGTCAATCCTGAAATCTATAGAGAAAGGAAGCGAATATAAATTCTTCTACAGTGATGATTTGAAGGGCTTGGATAGGAAAGTGACTGTCAGAGAAGAAAATGCACCCATCCAAAAGGTGCTGGACATCCTGTTCGAAGGGACGGACATTGCTTACGTGGAGAACAACAAATATATCACACTTACATTTAAGGAAGTCGGGAAAGCCCAACAACCGAAAAAGACAGGAAAGGAGATTGAGATGAAAGGCGTTGTCCTTGACGAAAAGGGCGAGGCTGTCATCGGTGCCAGCGTATTGGTCAAAGGGACTTCGTTGGGGACTATTACCAATATCGACGGAAACTTCTCGCTTAAGATACCGGAAAATTCAGATGTGCAGATTTCCTATATCGGCTACCTTTCAAAAGATGTAAAGGAGAGTGCCGGTACTTTTTACAAAGTTGTGTTGCAGGAAGACTCCAAGCAACTTGAAGAAGTGGTAGTGGTAGGATATGGGCAGCAGAAGCGGAAAGAAATTACCGGTTCTATCACCAATGTCAAGATGAGCGATATCCCTCAGGCAGGTGCGGCTTCCGTATCGGAGTTTCTCAGTGGAAAGGCGGCAGGTTTGTCCACTACTATCAACTCCGCCCAACCGGGCGGGGCGGTCAATATGCAGATTCGTGGTTCGGCAAGTAACCGGGCGCCGCTTATCGTTATCGACGGATTTCCGGTGACGGGTTTTTCTAATGCTACTGCCGGCGACTATAGCAGTGGAAGTACGGATGCTACACTGGCTTCTATCAATCCTAACGACATCGAAAGTATTGACATCCTGAAGGATGCTTCGGCTACTTCCGTATATGGAACACGTGCTGCCGGCGGGGTCATTCTTATCACGACCAAGCGTGGCAAGGCGGGTAAGGTAAGTGTGGATTTTACTGCGAACACCGGTTTTATCAAGGCTTACGGATTGCCCGATGTGCTCTCCGGCTCCGATTTTATGACAGAAGTGAACCGTGCGAACCTGGAGGAATTTATGTACACGAATAAGATAGGACTTTACGGGCCTAATAAAATGTCCGACTTTAACTATACTCCTACTTTTTCGGATGCAAGTATACGGGAAAATTCTTATTCTACCAATTGGCTGGATGAAGTGCTTCGGGTGGGTATGACACAGAACTACGGTGTCAGTGTCAACGGTGGAAGTGAAAAGACCAAATACATGGCTTCTGTCAACTACTATGTCAACAAAGGGGTTGTCAAGGATAATGACTACCGTCGTTTTTCGGGCCAATTAAACCTTGACCAGGACTTCAACTCGAAGTTGAAAGCTGGCATGAGTCTGAACTTCAGCCGCATTGATATGGATAACGTGGCTATGGATAACGGCGGATACGGGTTGACGTCAGGATTATTGCAAAGTGCTTATATGTTCTCGCCCAATCTTCCGGTACGTGACGAAAACGGTGACTACTCGAAGAAAGTGCTTGGCACTAACCAGCCCAACCCGGTGGCACAACTGGAACTGACCAACCAAACACGTACTACGCGCTTCCTGGCCAATGTGTTTCTTCAATACGAACCGATTAAGAATCTGAAACTGAAAGGTGTGGCTGGAACCGATTTCAGCCAGAGTGAGGGATATTATTATGCACCGCTTTCTACGCAGGTAGGGGGAGCCAACAATGGTAAGGCGGATAGGCGCCATAATGAGAAAACCGATTATCAGTTGCAGTTTAGTGCTAATTACAGTACCATGTTGAACGACCGGCATTATTTAGCTGTTTCGGCCGGTACTGAATATATGAAGATGGGGACACAATACTTATTGGCAGGCAACACAGACTTCGTGTCTGATAGTTTCTCGTGGAATAACTTGGGTGCCGGTGCGGGCAGTAAGCCGACTGTCGGTTCAGGCTCGACGTTTGCCGAAACATTGTCCTACTATGCACGTGTCAACTATACATTTGCCGAACGTTTCTTCCTGACTGCCAACTTCCGTATTGACGGCTCGTCCATGTTCGGTAAGAATCATCAATGGGGGTACTTCCCCGGTATCTCTGTGGGATGGGACTTCGCCCGTGAAAAATTTATGAAGAGTCTGCAAGGGACGATCGACCAGTTGAAACTACGCGCCGGATTCGGACAGACCGGTAACGACAACCTCAGCGGTACGGACGATAACGGAAATGCTTTCACAGCCTATCCTTACAATGTGTATAGGCAAAGTGGGAATGTGATTTTCGGTGACACCTATAATACGGCTATCGGACTTTATGCATTAGGTAACCCGAACCTGAAATGGGAAACGCAGACAGACTTTAATATCGGTCTGGACTTCTCGCTTTGGAATGGACGTGTCAGTGGTAGTCTTGATTATTTTAACCGTGTCATATCGGACATTCTTGGTGTACGCCGTCTTTCGTCTGCCAGTGAGGTCACCAGCATGGTTGTCAATCTTGACGCAAAGAAACAGACTTACGGTTTTGAAGCCTCTGTCAATACGGAAACTATTAAAAGAAAAAATTTCCAGTGGAATACTGGCATGACTTTGACTTTCTATCGTGACCGCTGGCTTAAACGCGACCGCAACTGGGTGCCGAAAATCTACGAGACTGAAAAGGCGTATATGGGTGAAGAGTGGAGACTTGTCTCCATGGGGCTGATTCAACCGGGAAATGGCGTGAGCTATACGTCTAATCCCGTGCCGGGGACTATCCTGTTCGCCGATGTGGACGGTTATATGACAAAAGATGGTAATATAATGTACAATGAGGACGGATATCCCTTGCGTACTGGAAAGCCGGACGGGAAGATAGACGAGGCTGATTTGCAGAAAGTGGCGGTCAACGTGCCTTATACGATTGGTTTCAACAATACTTTCCGTTATAAGAATTTCGACCTCAACATCGGAATGTACGGTAAGTTCAATCAATGGAAACAGAACGGACTGGCAGCGACTCTGACTGACGCGGGAATACTTATTGAGGGTTCCAACCAAATGGTGGAAGTGAAAGAACGCTGGAACAGTGACCATCAGTACGGTAAGTATCCTTCTTCGCTACAACGTAAGTATGGAGTGGGAAAAGAGTTTGCCAGTGACTTTTATATGGAGAAAGCATGGTTTATCCGTGTGCGTAACATCGACTTGGGATATACATTCAGCCTTCCGGCATACAAAATCAATTCAGTGCGTGTATATGTCAGCCTGTTGAACCCGTTCCTGATTACTCCTTATTCGGGAATCGACCCTGAAACGGACAATAATGGATTCAGCTATCCTAACAGCCGTACATATACTATTGGTTTACACATTAATTTATAAACGAAGATGAGAAAGATATACTATATACTGGCAAATTTATTGCTTTTGTGCTCTTTGTCCTGCTGTACGTTGAACAAAGAAGACTCCTCTCTACTTTCCGGAGATGTCTTCCCGCAAACCAAGAAAGACTGGGAAGCAGCATTAAATTCGGTTTATGAGCCGTTGGCAGGACGTTCGGGCGGACTGTTCCATGGTATGTTGATGGGGGCAATGACTACGTTCCCCGAACTGGCGACTGACGTAATGGATTGCTATTGGAACTGGGATCGTTTTGACAAGCATCAGTATAATAACTCTAATATGCTTTGGGCTTCTGAAAACCTGGATCCGTTCGGACAATATAAGTTCATCACCCGTGCTCAGGCATTTGTCGGGAGGATTAAATCTGCTGACGGCATTTCCGATGAGGTGAAAAATGAAATGATAGCCGAAGCGAAGACTGCGCAGGCGTATATGATGTTCCGGCTTTATTCCGTATTCGGGCCGGTACCGGTGATTCCTGCGGATAAGGTGCTGGACACTACCGACATGACATTCTATCCCCGTTCGTCTGACGCGGAATATATCGGCATGATCCAGAAGCTGATAGAAGAAGCACTGCCCCTTCTGAAACACCCCAGTGAGTGTACGGATGAAAGCCGTATGAATCAGGGTATCGCAAATATGATTCTGATGAAAACCTTTATGGTGGGCAATGCTGGCTTGTGGGATAAAATGGGGGATATCAATGGAAAGAAATATGACAACCGGACGCGTTGGGAAGCTGTGAAGCAATATGCGCAGGCAATCATAGACCTCAAATACTATGAGATGCAGAAGACCTATACTAGCGTGTTTAGTATCAGCAATCAGCATAACCACGAGATTATCTATGCCGTTTCTCTGAAAGTCGGCATTAACGGCAACGAATATCATGCGCACGTAATGCCTGCATTGCACCCGGATACGCAGAAATACAAGGTTCAGACTTCGGAAGGATATGCGCTCCCCTGGAACTTTGTCGATTCTTTCGATAAGAATGATAAACGGTATAAGGAGAATATCATCACTTCTTTTGTCGGTATTGACGGATTGCCTTATAATCGTGATAATACGGATGCCAAGACCTTTAAGAAAGGAGCCGTTCCTTTCAAGTATGATATGGACCCCAATCAGGTGGGCGAATCGTCCAATCATGATTTCGTCGTGTTCCGCTATGCAGATGTGATGCTTGCCATGGCAGAAGCGCTTAACGAACTGGAAGGTAATCCGGAAAACGCTTATCAATGGCTTGAGTACACTCGTGGACGTGCCGGACTGACACCTTATGCGCATCAGGATGACCAGGAACGTTTTCGTGAGAAGATCTTGAAAGAAAGAGGATTTGAGCTATTCTTGGAAGGACATCGCTTTATGGATCTTGTGCGTCATGATAAGTTTGTAGAGTATGCTGCTGCAACTCCGGGCTCGGACATTCTGACTAATAACATGGGAGTGTACGGATATAAGACCCGTTTCCCGATTCCTATCGATTATATCAGTGAATATGGCGGCGTGCTGAACCAGAACCCGGGATATTGACAAGAGATGTTTAACCTTATTAAATACAAAAGATGAATCTGAATAAATATATCTTAGGCCGAATGGCAAAAAGAGTCTTGGCGGGTGGTACATTCGTTATTGTTGCCCTCATATCGGCTTCTTGTGGTGAAGAATTGCTTGTCCCCGATTATTCGGGACTTCCTGCTCCGGACTTATCCGGTGGTACTAATAAACCGGGCGATGATATGGCGGAAAACACGGCGCTGGTTTCTCTTGAAAATGCCGGGACTGAGTTGTGGGCATCGGATAAATTCAAGATAAAAGTAGCTTATCTTAATCAGAACAAGATGTTGATAACTCCTGCTACTATTTCTGTGAAACTGGTAAACGATGACGGAGAGGAACTGGATGCGGACGGACTTTTTGATAATTTCCCTACCGAACTGAGTTTTGTCGAGTCGAAGGCGGAATCTGAAGAGATAACAGTGAAGTCCGGAAGCAACCGGCAAAATATAACCATACTTCTCGAACCGGCTGAGGGGGCGGATATAGAACTGTTGGAACCGAAATACCGCACGCTTCTCCGGCAGGATTTGGATGTGGAGGCTGCGCCGGGGGATATGGACGAACGTTCTGTCTATTCTCGTCCCGATAAAGAGTTCCGTTCTACGTTGTATGCTGCCAATACGGGGCTGGAAGCGAATATGCGTCCCGGAGATTCACATCCGAACGTGAGTCTGGCTGCTGCGGGATGGAAATTCTATACATCGCATGAATTTCACCGTTATAATGCCCAGCCCAACAATGTGTTTCCTGAAAATCCGCAACCACGCGGATTCGAGAAGTACAAGAACTTCCATATGCAGCTTAACAGTACGTTTACCAAAGAGAGTACAACCCGTGTGACGGGGGCCGGACATTTGGAATTGTGGGCGCGCAGGAGTGTAAAGAATAAGATAGATGATGAGGACTTTCTTTACTTCCCGATGGGGCGTAGTGATTATTTGGCTAATAATCCAAATCCTGATATGTATAATAACTGGGAAGTGGGTGGTATAATATCGGATGCTCCCCATGTCGGTACTCATTGGGCAGATTTCCGTCCGGGGATGCGTATCGAGATACGTATGCGGCTGGAAAATCAGCAGGAGCAGTACAATCCGGGTAATGCCCTTTGGTTTATGTCCAACCGCTATTATACCTACGATGGTCAGAATGGAGACTTATGGCCGTTCTTGAACTGGCCCAACTGTGGCGAGATAGACTTGCTGGAGACTCAGAACCCTAAGGATAATGTAGTTTGTTCGACCATGCATTCTTTGGAGTCTACATCCGGTCATGCTAAGACTACAGGTTATTATTTACATCAAAGTGATGGGGTGGATTATACCAAATATAATATTTATTGGATGGAGTGGACTACCGGCCAGATAAAGTTTGGCATGAATGGCAAGACTTATGGAACGGTGAATGGTGGAGGTAGTATCAGTATTGGCAGGGGTCCCTGGAATGACCAGAATTTGTGGGCTCCTTTCACTGACGAAGCAATAACGGGCACGATGGCGGACTGGAATTACACTTGGTTTACCAACCCTCACGGGTTCCGTTTGATTCTGAACTTGGATATGCAGAAAAAAGATGGTGGCGGAAATGCTGCCTGGTCTTCAGGATGGAATAAGGTTGGGGCAAATGATGTGGATAATTGGTTGCCTTCATGGGTGAATGAAACGGATCCGAACAAGCTTCCTAAGATGGATGTGGATTGGATAAGATGCTATTATGATGAGTCGAAGGGGTTCAAGGGCAAAGTATTATGTCCCGGTGGAGCTTATCCCGAGATTAATATGGCGATTGACGAACGGCCGCAAGCGGTGAACTATTAATAAGGGCGGATATATGATAGAAAAGTATAAGGAGAATTTTATTTGTAAGATGACAGGGTGGCTTTTTCTGCTTTGTACCTTGGCTGCTTGTAATACCCGTTCTTATGAATTAAATATATGTGACTACGGAGCTGTCTCCGGCGAACGTTCGGTCAATACGGCATTGGCCGTGCGGGATGCATTGGCGGCAGCTGCGAAGATGGATTCTGCCAAATTGTTTTTTCCTGCGGGAACTTATCATTTCTATGTAGATTCCTTGCAGGGAGTAAGCAAGGCTTTTGATGTACAAAGCATGAAAAATCTTGTTATTGATGGCAATGGTGCTGAATTTATCTTTCATGGACCATTGGTTATCGGAACTATTGATTCATGCTCCAATGTTACTGTCCGTAATTTTTCCATTGACTGGGAGCGTCCTTACATTACGCAAGGGCAAATCATGGAGTTGGGAGACGGATATGTGGATCTTGCTATTGATGCGGCAGCTTATCCGTATGAAATTTCTTCTCAGGATTCGGTGTTCCGGGGTATTGGCGAAGGGTGGAAGCTGGGTATTCAAGCTTATAACCTGTATGATAAGGAACGTCAGGAAATTGTTTACCGGACACGTGATATGCCAATGGGACGTGATTTGTTTTCGGGCAAAGCGCGTGAGATTTCTCCGGGAGTGGTTCGTTTCTTTGGTTCGAGGACTCTCGAACCTGAGCTGGGCACATATATTGCCCTGTGGCATGGACGGTATATGACGGACGGATTCTATATGTTCGGCAGTAAGGATGTGACATTTAGAGACATTGATATATATCATTGTCCCAGTCATGGATTGGTGGGAGTTCGTTGCGAGAATGTGACGATTTGTAACATGAATATGAAAGTCAATGAAAAGAAAGGACGGGTATTCAGCTTGATAGCAGATGCTTTCCATTTCAATGCTTGCAGGGGATTGATTAAGGTAGACAGTTGTGAGCATACCGGTCACGGAGATGATTTTATCAATGTACATGGCATGTATGTGGAAATAGCTGATATAGTGGATGAATATACTTTCCACACCGGATGTTCCGAACGGCAGAATATGACTATCGGGGCAGGAGACGAACTTTGGTTTTTGAAGCATGACTCATTGAAACGGGGAGTGGTGAATCGGATTAAGGCAATCCGTAAGGAAACGGATGATAAAGGTTGCACGAGCCGCTTGGTGACATTGGAAAAGCCTATGCCTGTGTCTATCGCAGCCGGGGATTTTGTGGAAAATAAATCTTACTTGGCTGATTTTGAGATACGTAACTGCCGTATACTGAAAAAACACCGTGCGAGAGGAATCCTTGTGACGACTCCCGGAAAGGTGACGATCGAAAATAACTATTTCCGTACCGCCGGTGCGGCTATTCTGATAGAAGGGGATGTCGATTACTGGTATGAGTCTGGTAGTTGCAAGGATGTCCGGATACAAAATAATGTTTTTGAAGATTGTTTCACTTCCGGACACGAATGGGGGGAGGCTGTCATCACTGTCACGCCTTCTTATCGTCCTAACTCCGATCATACGCTCTGTTATCATGAGAATATACGTATCGAAGGCAATACGTTCAGGCACTATGACTATGCACTGCTTTACGCACGTGCTGTACGTGGATTGACGTTTGCCGGAAATGTAGTGGAACGTTCGTACAATTACGCTCCTTTCTACCGGGAAACGATGTTTTATCTCGACGGTTGTAAGCAAGCGGATATCTCCGGCAACCGGTATGGGAAAGATGTGCTTGGCATGAATATCGTGACTGAGCATATGAAGCCTGAGGATATAGTGCGTGTGGATAAGGATTTGAAGATTACTAATAATTAGAACCTAAAAAATGATGATAATGAAAAGCAAAATAGTATTGGCTACATTATTTACATCTCTTTTGATGTCATGTGAAAGTGATCTGAAAATGGTCGGAGTCTATGACGGGAAACAAACACTGGATTTCACTTTCACCGTTGAAGCTCCTGATGTGTTGGAAGGGATGACAACACCCGAAGTTATGAGACCTGCTGTTTATAAGGTTTGTCTTTTTAGTGATAATGTGTACACCCAGACACTTACTTTTAATGGTAACGGAAGCCTTGAAGTACCGGCCGGAAACTACACTTATCTCTGTCTCGGTGCAGAAAGTAATGAAAAGTTGCCTCAGCTCGCCCTAAAGGAAGGGGAGACTAAAATGGCGGATGCCTTTTTGAAACTGACGGATGAGGACGGGAATATGACGGGGGAAATACCGTCCATAGTGGCGGCTACGGGAAATTTCACAATGGGAAGCACTATTAATACGGTTCCTGTTGCATTGAAGCCGATAGGCTGTGAATATACATTTAATTTATTGCACCCTGCTGCACGTATGTCCACGACAGGAGATATTGTGAAGGTAAAAGCGGTAATTAAGGGCGGGGCTTCTGTTTATGGCTATAATCTGCATCCGTCGGGTGAAGCAGGTGAACTGGAAACTGTGATGAAAGGAACGGATACGGATGGTGAAGGTTGGGTTTCTGTAGATGGCGATGCTACAACGTTTTCCGCGCGTGTGCTGTTGCCTGCCAATCCTTCATTGCAGTTGAAACTGTTTGCTAAAGATGAGAGTGGCAACGAAACTGAGATAGGAGAAACCGGGATTGAATTGTCGGGCGAGGGGGCTTCTTATATAGCTGATATTGCTTTCTCCGGAGATAGTGAAGGCATGGAGTTACAATATCATTCTCCTTATTATCCCACTGTCATTGCTACTGATACGGGCGAGTTCAATGAACATGAACTGAAAGTAACTAGTACGGTGTATCCGGAATATACATATCAGTGGCGACATGAACGTGCAGGACGCACTACGCTGCTTGGTCTGTCTAATAATAAATTGAAATATATGGAGGATGGCATCGAAGAGGGTGCTTCTGTGACTGTGACGGGTGCAGGGAAATATATTTTGAGTGTAGGTAAGGACGGAGTATCGAAGGATGTTGCTACACTGACTGTGAAACATGCAAGAATGACTTGGGATGAGGCTAAGGCAAAAGTAGGGGAACTGGGAAGTGATTTGTGGACATTGCCCAACCGCGAACAGATGAAAGAGTTATATAATAATGATATTAATGACTTTTATTATGACGAGGTGACAGAGAAGGCATCGGCTGTCAGTTATTGGACCAGTGAAGAAAGTGGTACAAGTTGGGCGTATGTTTATTTCTTCGATCCTTATTGGGAAAATGCTCCGACTTGGGCTCCTGAGAAATCAACAATGCGTTCGGTAAGATTACTCAAGATTCTGCCGTTTGAGTACGATCCGACAGATCCGTTCAGTGTGGGCTTGATGGCGGCTCCTGCCCCTTATGCCGGAGAACAGGAATTGACAATTACAACACCTGTTTATGAAGGAGCTACATATCAATGGAGTCATAAAGTAATGGGACGTAGAGTAATGCAGGTGTCTGCTGACGGAAAGGTAAGTTATGTGGATGATGGAATTCCCGAGGGGGCTACTGTAAAAGTTAGCGGAGCGGGTGAGTATATCTTGAATGTGACTTATGGAGAAGAAACGAGAGAAATAGGCCGTATTACGCTATTGCATAAGAACCTTTGCTGGAAGGATGTCGAAAGTACATTGGCGGAATTGAATGAGGGAGGTAATGGTACGTGGGCAGTACCGGGGCTTGAGCAACTTCGTTCTGCTTATAATAATGGAAAGAATGATTTTTCAGCGGGATGGTATTGGGCGAAGGAATTTACTAACGCTGCCAATCGTTGGAGATATTTAAAGGATATGGGTAGTGGTGTTGAAGATGGTGGAGATGTCTCTGATAGTAGTAGAAAGTATAATATTCGTTTCTGTAAAGTAACTCAATAGGATACGTGTAAAATGGATTTTTTTCAATAGGTTTTATATAAAAGTAAGAGTTTGCCTGTAACTTAACACAATTGTTTTTTAAGTTCTACCTTCTCCGGTATGGTCAGTACCGGAGGGGGAGAGCTTTAATGTTGGCACTCTTATTGTTTTTTTTAACTTGATAGATAGAACTGGAGGCTTTCGACTGTCGGAAGCCTCTTTTTTTATATCTTTGTGCCTGCAATGAAAAAATATGTAGATGTCATATTACCGCTTCCGCTTCCGAAGAGCTTTACTTACTCCTTGCCGGACGAGTATGCGGAAGAAGTGAAGATAGGCTGCCGCGTGGTGGTTCCTTTCGGGCGAAAGAAGTTCTATACAGCTATCGTCCGTAACGTTCATTATTGTGCTCCGACAGAATATGAAGTGAAAGACATATCGACATTACTGGATGCTTCTCCTATTTTATTGCCGAATCAGTTCAAATTCTGGGAATGGATAGCCGATTACTTCCTCTGTACGCAGGGCGATGTATATAAAGCGGCACTACCTTCGGGGTTGAAACTGGAGAGTGAAACGATTGTGGAATATAATCCCGACTTTGAAGCGGATGCGCCATTGCCGGAACGTGAACAGCGCATTCTGGATTTGCTGGCTGTCGATTCGCAGCAATGCGTCACCAAACTGGAGAAGGATAGCGGTGTCAAGAATATCCTCACCGCCATTAAATCCCTGCTCGATAAAGAAGCGATTTTCGTAAAGGAAGAATTGCGGCGTACTTACAAACCCAAGACAGAGGCTCGGGTACGGCTGGCAGGAACGGCTGATGAGAAGCAACTTCATATCTTGTTTGATATACTGTCCCGTGCCCCGAAGCAACTGGCGCTTCTCATGAAATATGTAGAATGTTCGGGTATTTTGGGAGATGGCGCTCCAAAAGAAATCTCCAAGAAAGAATTACTGCAACGGGCTAATGTCGCTCCGGCAGTACTGAATGGGTTGGTAGATAAGAAGATATTCGAGATCTACTACCATGAAATCGGCCGATTGGACAAGCAGGAGAAAGAGGTGGTTGGATTGAATCCCCTGAATGAATTTCAGCAACGGGCACATGATGAGATTGTACAATCCTTCCAAGAGAAAAATGTCTGCCTGCTTTATGGGGTAACGTCCAGCGGCAAGACGGAAATATATATTCATCTGATAGAAGAAGCTGTCCGTCAGGGCAAGCAAGTATTATACTTGCTGCCGGAAATTGCGCTGACTACTCAGATAACGGAACGCTTGCAGCGTGTCTTCGGTTCGCGCCTGGGTATTTATCATTCCAAATTTCCTGATGCCGAACGGGTTGAAATATGGCGGAAGCAACTCGGAGAGAATGGATATGATATAATTTTGGGTGTCCGTTCATCCGTATTTCTGCCTTTCCGGAATCTGGGACTGGTGATTGTGGACGAAGAGCATGAAAATACTTATAAGCAGCAAGACCCGGCACCCCGTTACCATGCCCGTAGTGCGGCGATTGTGTTGGCAGCCATGTATGGAGCCAAGACTCTGTTGGGAACGGCTACGCCGTCCATCGAGTCATGGCAGAATGCGATGGATGGAAAATACGGCTTTGTACAACTGAAAGAACGGTATAAAGAAATCCAGTTGCCGGAGATTATTCCGGTCGATATAAAGGAATTGCATCGCAAGAAGAGGATGGTGGGACAGTTCTCACCGCTTCTGATACAATATATGAAAGAGGCTTTGGAGCAGAAGGAACAGGTGATTCTTTTTCAGAACCGTCGTGGCTTTGCTCCGATGATAGAATGTCGTACTTGCGGTTGGGTGCCGAAGTGTAAGAACTGTGATGTCAGCCTTACCTATCATAAAGGAATCAATCAACTGACCTGCCACTATTGCGGCTATACCTACCAACTTCCGAAGGCTTGTCCTGCTTGTGAAGGGACGGAACTGGTAAACCGCGGGTTTGGTACGGAAAAGATTGAAGATGATATTAAAGTCCTTTTTCCGGAAGCTGCCGTAGCAAGGATGGACTTGGATACTACCCGTACCCGTTCCGCCTACGAGAAGATTATCGCGGACTTTGAGCAGGGAAAGACGGACATACTCATCGGGACGCAAATGGTATCCAAAGGACTGGACTTCGACCATGTAAGTGTCGTTGGAATACTGAATGCGGATACCATGCTGAACTATCCCGATTTCCGTTCTTACGAGCGCGCCTTCCAACTGATGGCGCAAGTAGCGGGACGTGCCGGACGTAAAAACAAGCGCGGACGAGTGGTGCTGCAAACCAAAAGCATCGAGCATCCGATTATTCATCAGGTCATTGCCAATGATTATGAGGATATGGTGAACGGACAATTGGCGGAACGTCAGATGTTCCATTATCCGCCTTATTACCGCTTGGTATATGTCTATCTTAAAAATCATAATGAAGCTTTGCTCGACCAGATGGCGGCAGTGATGGCAAACAAACTGAGAGCTGTATTCGGTAACCGTGTGTTGGGGCCGGATAAACCGCCGGTTGCCCGTATCCAAACATTATTTATTAAAAAGATAGTGGTGAAGATTGAGCAGAATGCACCGATGGGACGTGCACGGGAACTATTGTTGCGCATCCAGCGTGAGATGATTGAAGAGGAACATTACAAGTCCTTGATTATCTATTATGATGTAGACCCTATGTGATGAAAGAAATTATTCCCCCCTTATAAATAACCTTTATTCATTAAATTAACTAACTAACCATGAAACGACTTACTATTATTTCTTTATCCAGTTTATTTGGTATGAGTGCTCTGTTTGCCCAGCAAGGAGTTACTCAGTGTGGAACTCCGACCGGACAACCGAAATTCCCTCTAGGGACTTATCAGGAATTGCCTGACCTTGCGACACCTTCCGAGAAGGAGTGGGCGGCAGTTACAGCAGCACAAGTCTCTTGGGGGACAACAGACACCCGCTATGCGAAACATCAACTTCCCTCATTGAAAAATCAAAAGAATATTTCTTTGAAAGGTTGGCGCGGTGAACGTGTAAATGCCCAGGCGGTTGTATGGACAGGAACAGAATTGCAAGACCTGAACTTCAGCTTTTCCGACTTTAAAGACAAGAAAGGAAACATGCTTCCAAAAGAGGCATTGACTGCCGGCTTTGTACGTTATGTGATGACAGACGAACTGAACAAAGATGGGAGAGGGGCTTGCGGTTACCGCAAATCGGTGGACTTCGATTCGCTGCTGGTAGCCGACCCGATTGACTCGAACCTGAAGTCAATGACATTGCCTGCCCGCACCGTTCAACCTATCTGGGTGCAATGTTGGATTCCACAATCTGCTGCTTCCGGAATTTATAAAGGAGAGTTATTGGTCAACGACGGTTCACACTTGTTGCAACGTCTGAATCTTGAAATAAATGTTTCTTCCCGCGAGCTTCCTCAGCCGTCGGAATGGGCTTTTCATCTGGATTTGTGGCAAAATCCGTATGCCGTAGCCCGTTATTATCAGGTTCCTCTATGGAGCCAAGAGCATCTGGACGCTATGCGTCCTTTGATGAAAATGTTGGCAAATGCCGGACAGAAGGTTATCACGGCTACTTTGATGCATAAGCCTTGGAACGGGCAGACGGAAGATTATTTCGATACAATGGTGACCTGGATGAAGCGTGCGGACGGAACATGGGCCTTTGACTATACTATCTTCGACCGTTGGGTGGAATTTATGATGAGCGTTGGCATTGACAAGCAGATTAACTGTTACTCAATGGTGCCCTGGAAGCTGTCTTTCCAATACTACGACCAAGCAACGAACTCTCTGAAATCGGTAAAGACTGCTCCGGGCGAACAGGCTTATGAAGAAATGTGGGTGGCAATGCTTGCTTCTTTCTCCAAGCATCTGAAAGAAAAAGGCTGGTTTGATATTTGCACTATTGCAATGGACGAACGTCCGATGGACGTGATGCAGAAAACATTGAAAGTGATTCGCAAGGCTGATCCGGGGTTTAAAGTTTCGTTGGCGGGAAATTATCATGCGGAGATTGAACCGGATTTATATGATTATTGCATTGTAATCGGTCAGAACTACCCCGAAGATGTACGTATCCGTCGTAAAGCCGAGAATAAGCGCACCACCTATTATACTTGTTGCACGGAAGCGCATCCTAATACGTTTACTTTCTCCGACCCGGCAGAAGCTGCCTGGATGAGTTTCTATTCTTCAAAGAAACATTTGGACGGTTATCTGCGTTGGGCATATAATAGTTGGCCGTTGGAACCGTTGCTCGATTCACGTTTCCGTACGTGGGCTGCCGGAGATACGTATTTGGTATACCCCGGAGCACGTAGCTGTATCCGCTTCGAACGTCTGATAGAAGGAGTACAGGCACATGAGAAAATAAATATTCTCCGCCGGGAATTTGAGAAGAAAGGAGACAAAGCCGGATTAAAGAAAATAGAAAAGATGCTGGCTCCGTTCAATTTGGGAGATATGCCGGAGATTCCGGCAGCGGTCACCGTGAATAGAGCGAATAGGATATTAAACTCATTCTAGTACGGAAACGAATCAAACTGTAACTGCGTGTAAAGTATATAGTTTGCTGCGTTATGTCGGCGCTATACGGCAACTTTGAAGTAACACATGTTACAAAGAGAGAAGACATCTAAGCTTTTGTTTTGCAGAGACTGCTTTCTTAAGAGTGTGAATAATGTGAAGGAAGTGAAAGATTGAAAAAAAACAATGAATTACCATAAATATTTGTCACACTTCAATTTATGAGCCTGTGATACTTATGAAGGATAGAATTGTTAAAAAATGAATTTTATGAAGAAAATACTATTCGTTTGCCTGGGAAATATTTGCCGTAGCTCTACGGCAGAAGGTGTAATGCTTCATTTGATAAAAGAAGCGGGACTGGAAAAAGAATTTGTGATAGACTCTGCCGGAATCCTGTCTTATCATCAGGGCGAATTGCCGGATAGCCGAATGCGTGCCCATGCGGCACGGCGCGGTTATGAACTGGTGCACCGTTCGCGTCCTGTCCGTACGGAAGATTTTTATAATTTCGATTTAATCATCGGTATGGACGACCGTAATATAGATGATTTGAAGGATAAAGCCCCTTCTCCCGAAGAGTGGAAGAAGATTCGTCGCATGACGGAATATTGTACCCGTATTACTGCGGATCATGTCCCCGACCCCTACTACGGTGGGGCCGAAGGATTTGAGTACGTGCTCGATGTGCTTGAAGATGCCTGTGCGGGGCTGCTTACTTCTTTAACTCAGGATAGCTGATTCGGGTATGATAAGCAATCTTTAATTTTTCCTTGAATACAGCTTTTACGGTTGCGATGTCTTTGAAAGTGATGGGACATTCCTTGAAATAACCTTCAGTAACCTGAGAATCGATAATCTTGTCGACCAGGTTGCTGATGCTTTCTTCAGTATACTCCGGCAGGCTGCGTGACGCGGCTTCCACAGCATCCGCCATCATCAGGATAGCCTGTTCTTTGGTGAATGGATTCGGTCCGGGATAAGTGAACAATTCTTCGTTCGGCTCTTCGTCTGGATGCTCGTTCTTCCATGAAATATAGAAATATTTGGTTTTTCCCCGTCCGTGATGGGTGCTGATAAAGTCTTTGACGGCTTTAGGCAGGTTATGCTTATCAGCCAACTTTAATCCGTCTGTGACATGGTTGATAACCACCTGCGCACTTTGTTCGTAACCCAGGTTTTTGTGCGGATTGACTCCGCCCGACTGGTTCTCTGTAAAGAATGCCGGGTTTTCCATCTTCCCTATATCGTGATACAACGCTCCTGTACGTACCAACTGGCTTTTGGCGCCGATGCGGATAGCTGCCTCTGCCGCCAGGTTGGCTACCTGCATGGAATGTTGGAACGTTCCGGGGACTGTCTCGGACATTTGTCTCAACAGGTCATTATTGATGTTCGAAAGTTCCACCAACGTCACATTCGAGGTAAATCCGAACGTTTTTTCGAGTAAGAATAATAACGGATAAGCGAATAACAGTAAAATCCCATTAATAAAGAAATAGGTGTACATCCGTATATTCAACTTTGAGAAGTCATTCGAAAGCCCGTTCTCCGTCATTAGCTCAAAAGCAAAATAAACAGCGGCATAAGTCAGTATGACTAACAAGGCTGTGCGGAAAAGCTGTGACCTCTGCGAGAGTTCCCTTAAACTGAATATCGCCACCATTCCTGCTGCTAGCTGGGTGAGGATAAACTCATGCGGGAAACGCAGGGATATGGAACAAATCAATATTGTGATGACATGGGTAAGGAACGCTGTCCTCGAATCGAGGAACACGCGTATAATAATAGGTAGCATCGCATAAGGGATGATATACACATTGAATACATTATGTGTCACCATAAAAGCTGTGACGATGCTATAAAATACAATCAATGTAAAGAGTAACGATAAACTGCCTTTCCGCTGGTAATAATCTTTCCTGAACAGGTCGAGATAGAGCATGAAGCAAAGCATCAGCATGCCGACAAACAGGATTTGCCCGCCAAGAATCAGCCGGCTTTGTCCCATGGATTCATTGCGCTTGATGGATTCTTTGCGTAGCGACTCCAGTATGTTGTAAGTTTCAGTGCTGATGATTTCGCCTCGGTCGATAATCTTTTGTCCGCTGACTACAAGCCCTTTTGCCCAAGAATAGCTGTTCAGCATCTCTTCCTTGGCTGTCTGGGTTCTCTGTTCGTCAAAGGTGAGGTTAGGGGCGATGTATTCGTTCAACGAACATTGCCTGAGAATCTCCCGGTTGAAGTGGACGGAATCTGCCGAAAGCAGGTATTCATATGCTTTTTTTACAGTATAAATATCGTCTGTCGGATGTGAATTGGCAAGTTTGTCGTCAATGACCATGATAGACGAGGTGCTGTCTTTCTTCAGTTGCTGGATGTTTTCCGTAGATACAATTCCGGCTTGGTAGATTGTTTTTAGGGTGCGCTCAATGTAGCGCAGGTAATCTATGGAAGGAAGTATTCCTTTCAGATTCGTGTAGTAGTTCTCTTTCAGTTTGGCTATCGCGTCCTTTTCAATTTTCTTGTCAATCTCGTAATAAGGCTGGAAAAGAGCTAACAGACTGTCCTGTTCTTTCTGCACCACTGCGTCGTCCTTATAAATAGGAAAGTCGAAAGTGGCTATCAGTTGTCCGTATTTCCAGGGCTTGTTTATGTCAAACTGATAGTTGAACTTGCCGTCACGCGGGAGGAAATAGACTATCAGTGCCACTGTGCTCACAAACAGCAGTGATTTATATAGCAAATCTCTCCATGAAAAACTCTTTTTATTCTTCAAATGTTCCATATCCACTGAAATTTTTGCGAAAAGTACAAAAAAAAACAATAGTGTGGAAAAAAAGGTTTAATTTTGCCACGATTTACCTATACTAACCCAAATTATGGCAGAAAGAAAAGTAAGAGTTCGTTTTGCTCCAAGTCCTACTGGAGCATTGCACATCGGTGGTGTGCGTACAGCTTTGTATAATTATCTATTTGCACGTCAACACAACGGAGACCTGATATTTCGTATTGAAGATACTGACTCTCACCGGTTTGTTCCGGGAGCGGAAGAGTACATACTCGAATCTTTCAAGTGGTTGGGTATCCATTTTGATGAAGGTGTGAGTTTCGGTGGCGAACATGGCCCGTACCGTCAGTCCGAACGCCGTGAAATCTACAAGAAATACGTGCAGGTTTTGCTGGAAAATGGAAAGGCATACATCGCTTTTGATACTCCGGAGGAACTGGATGCTAAACGCGCGGAAATTGCTAACTTCCAATATGACGCATCTACACGTGGAATGATGCGCAATTCACTGACTATGCCGAAAGAAGAAGTGGACGCACTGATTGCTGAAGGCAAACAATATGTAGTCCGTTTCAAAATAGAACCGAATGAGGATGTGCGTGTGAACGACCTGATTCGTGGTGAAGTGATTATCAATTCATCTATCCTTGATGACAAGGTGCTTTATAAATCGGCTGATGAACTGCCTACTTACCATCTGGCAAATATTGTAGACGACCATTTGATGGAAGTGTCTCATGTGATTCGCGGTGAAGAGTGGTTGCCTTCCGCTCCCTTGCACGTGTTGTTGTATCGCGCTTTCGGCTGGGAAGACACCATGCCCGAATTTGCCCATCTGCCTTTGTTGCTCAAACCGGAAGGCAATGGAAAACTGAGCAAGCGCGACGGCGACCGTTTGGGATTCCCTGTATTCCCGTTGGAATGGCACGACCCGAAATCGGGCGACGTCTCCTCGGGCTACCGCGAATCGGGTTACCTGCCCGAAGCCGTTATCAATTTCCTCGCTTTGCTAGGATGGAATCCGGGCAACGACCAGGAAGTGATGTCGATGGACGAACTGGTGAAACTGTTCGACCTGAATCATTGTAGCAAGTCGGGTGCTAAATTCGACTATAAGAAAGGAACATGGTTCAACCACGAATATATCATGATGAAGCCCGATGCCGAACTTGCCCAACTGTTCAAGCCGGTATTGGCAGCAAATGGAGTGGACGCGGCGGCTTATAGCGATGTTTATTTGGCTAAAGTCGTATCATTAGTGAAAGGCCGTGTCAACTTTGTGAAAGAACTGTGGGACCAAAGCCGCTTCTTCTTTGCAGCTCCTACGCAGTATGCCGAAAAGGATGTGAAAAAGCGTTGGTCGGAAGATACTCCCCGCATCATGGGCGAACTGATAACCGTGCTGGAAGGTATAGCGGACTTCTCGTCCAAACCTTCGGAAGACATCGTTATCGGCTGGATTACGGAAAAGGGTTATCATATGGGTAATGTAATGAATGCTTTCCGCCTGGCAGTGGTAGGAGAGTGCAAGGGACCTCATATGTTCGACATAACCGAACTGCTGGGTAAGGACGAAACCATCAGCCGCATCCGCAGTGCAGTGGAAAAACTGGGATAATCTCCCGGCTTTTCTTCTGTGTGTTAGTATTTTAATCATATATTTGTTTGTTATGCTTTACAATCTGGCGATTATCCTCTACGATTTCGCAGTGCATTTGGCTGCTCCTTTCAGTCGCAAACCCCGCAAGATGATGAAAGGGCATTGGGTAGTGTATGAATTGTTGCGTCAGCAGGTAGAGAAGGGAGAGAGGTACATTTGGTTTCATGCAGCCTCGTTGGGCGAATTTGAGCAGGGACGTCCGTTGATAGAGAAAATCCGTTCCACCTATCCCGGCTATAAGATACTGCTGACTTTCTTTTCACCTTCCGGTTACGAAGTGCGCAAGCATTACCGGGGAGCCGATATCGTCTGCTACCTTCCGTTCGACAAACCTCGTAATGTGAAGAAGTTTTTGGATATCACCACTCCTTGTATGGCGTTCTTCATCAAATACGAATTTTGGAAGAACTATTTGGACGAGTTGCATAAACGCCGCATTCCGGTCTATAGCGTCTCTTCCATTTTCCGTCGCGACCAGGTTTTCTTCAAGTGGTACGGCGGCACGTATCGTCACGTGCTGAGAAACTTCGACTATCTGTTTGTGCAGAACGAGGCTTCCAAGCGTTATTTGTCGAAGATTGGCATCAACCGTGTGACTGTGGTCGGCGATACGCGTTTCGACCGTGTGTTGCAGATTCGCGAAGAGGCGAAAGAACTTCCGTTGGTAGCGAAGTTTAAGGGCGACAACCGTTTCACATTTGTGGCAGGCAGTTCGTGGGGACCCGATGAAGACTTGTTCATTGAATACTTCAACAATCATCCGGAGATGAAATTGATAATCGCTCCTCATGTGATAGACGAAAACCACTTGGTGGAGATTATCGGAAAGTTGAAGCGTCCTTACGTGCGCTACACCCGTGCCGACGAAAAGAACGTGTTGAAAGCCGATTGCTTGATTATCGACTGTTTCGGGTTGCTCTCTTCCATTTACCGATATGGCGAGATAGCTTATATCGGCGGTGGCTTTGGAGTGGGTATCCACAATACGTTAGAAGCTGCCGTATATGGCATTCCTGTCATATTTGGACCTAAGTATCAAAAATTTATGGAAGCCATACAATTGCTCGAAACGAAAGGTGCCTATTCCATCAAGGACTACACCGAATTGGATACATTGCTGAACCGATTCCATACCGATGTCGCTTTCCTGAACGAAACAGGAGAGAAAGCCGGCAATTATGTAACCGATAATGCTGGAGCAACAGAGAAGATTATGCACATGATTAACTTCTAATTTCCTTTTATTGATTTAAGGTTTAGGCTCAAGTTAAAAAGAATGGCTGAAAGTGTTTGTAAAAGAACGCTTTCAGCCATTCTTTTTATGCTTTGTGCTGAAACCATCCGGTTTCTTTATGTGAAATGTTAAAAGTGTATAATAACACTGCGTTTGATGTGGGGTTAGAGCCTTCTTATGCATATTTATATACAAAGCCCTTATAATACAATGAAATATGATGGATGTTAACCTTATCTCAAAAGTAGTCGACTATGTGTTGTTGAATGCTTGTTCGCTTCATTCTTCCGGTTTGTATACCGGTAAGTCGGGAGTTGCTTTGGCGCTTTTCGAAGTGTCACGACTTATGAAAGATGATTATTGGGAAGAATGTGCTTTTGAACTGCTTGAAGAATCTCTGCTTTATAAGGGAGATGATTTAAGTTTCCATAGAGGCTATTCTGGTATTCGTTTTGCACTTCATTATCTGATTGAACATCAGTTTATAGATGCGGATATCAATGAACTGTTTAATGAGCAGGAACGAAAGTTGCAATCATTTACAGGTGAACTGCTTCCTGTAACGAGTATTTCCGATACCCCTTTGTCCGTATGTATAGATAGGCTTTATCTGTTGCGCTATGACGAAAGGCGTAATTGTGAAGAAATAGAATGGCTCGAATCTTTTCTTTTTTCTGCGTCCGAAGATAAATTGGAGAGCAAATTGTTGACTATTATGGGGCTAAAAGGTATCAACATCTCTTATGGCGGCGGGTTGTCTCGTTGGTTGCTTTATGTCGTTTATGTCGAGTCTCTTAAGCGTGGATTAGATATCTCAAGGTTCGCTCGCTTATTCAATCCCCTACCACAATGGAAAAGATAAATTTATTTTTGATGGATATGAGTGAGGACGGTACAACAACTGGTGTTACTCGCTATTTGGAGACTCTTCTTCGCGGATTGTCAGCTTGCTCAGACATTGAAGTCTGTTGGGTGCGTTTGGTGCATTCAAAAAATCGTTTGTTTCATCGTTTGGAACAGGTAAATGGGCATAGGGAATATATCATTCCGCTTCCGTTGGCTATGGATTCGATTCTTGCCGAATCATATTGGAACGAGAAGTATAATTTGGTGGTATTTCATCTTCTTCGTCCTCTTTTTGAAGGTAAGAAAAAGATAATTATCCATACCCATACGTTGAATTTGATAGACTTGGCACTTTTTATACGTTCAAAAGTCGCTTGTAAAATTATCACCCATCTGCATTGTATTCCCTGGAAAGGACTGTATAATCGCAATATGGAACATTTCAACCGTTTGTACTCGACTGCATATATGCATCCTACACCTGAGACAGACCGTGAGTTAATATTGAGTGATTGGGAACTTCGTTCTTATACGTTGGCCGATCGGATTATTTGCGTCACGCGTTGTGGTGCTGATTTTGTTCGTAGAGGAGTTGTAGAGTCATTGCCGCCGATGAGTATAATTCCTAATGGTATGGATGATTTTTATGAAAAACGTTCTTCTTGTTGTAAGCGTGGTGAGCCGATACGTTTGGTTTATGCTGGTGCATTGTCTCCAAGTAAAGGATTGTCTTTTATTTTGGAAGCTTTACGGGGTGTTAAGCAGCGTGAGTACGACACGTTGTTGCAGATTGCAGGTAATGGAAATACTCATTTTGCTCATTCGTTATTGGTTCAATATAGTGATTTGAATCTGAAATATTTAGGACTGCTATCCTTTGAACAATTGAAAGATGTTTATTTGAATAGTGATATAGGCGTGATTGCTTCTCTTCAGGAACAAGCAAGTTATGTAGCAGTGGAAATGTCAATGTTTGGACTCGCTGTGATAACCACGGCTGTAGACGGACTTGACGAGATGTTTGAAGATGGAGTGACAGCCCTGAAAGTCGATGTGTCTTTTTCTGTGGATACTGGTTTGAAAGTGAATGTAAAATCGCTGGAGAACAGAATAATAGAATTAATTGAAGATAGAAAGAAACGACAAAAGTTGTCTTGCAATGTTAGGCGGATGTACTTACAACAATTGACATTGGAACAGATGACAGAACAGACTGTTACTGTCTATCGACAATTGATATAATTTATCTTTAATTACAAAAGGGAATTTATGAGAACAGTAATACGTAAAAGTTTGAATGAATTGGCGAAAGTGATGCCGGTTCTTAGTGAGAGAGAACAGAGAGTGTGCGTAGGTGGTACGAGCGGTGCAACTGGATATAGTGGTATAACTCCTCCTGGTGAAGGATTGGGGATATCTGGAGACTCCGGGATTTCCGGTGAGGGTTCGGATAATTTCCCTTCTTCTGGTCCTTTGGGCAGTGCAGCCAATCCTTATTTAATGGATGAAGCATTGTCGTTGATGGATGCTGGTCGGGTGGCTACGTTATGGGTATGGGTTATGTTGCTCCCGAAACGGAGATTAATGCTCCTTCCGGTTTGATACCATCTGGTGTTTATACGGATGATAGTGGCTATTACGGTGGATTCGGTGGCTCCGGTAATATGGATGGTAATATTGTTTATAATGGCGGCGAAGGTGGTGGAAGTAATACTGGCTCTTCTTCTGGTGGTGTTTGTACGCTTATTACCCAAACGGATTGTGTTGCATATACTATTGCGTATGCTCTTGGTCGTATGGATATTTTCGATTTGATGAGAATAATCCGATGCTTCCGTTATTAGCGGCTATAAAGGTTCCAGGAGGTGGACATTCTGTATATGTCATAGAGATTAAAGATGCTCAAATTAGTTATTATGATCCCCAAAATCATGTTTGGGGGGCTTGTAGTGTAGCCAATGTAATATATTTATATCGGATGGACGAGGAAAAATAGAAGTTTTCTATAGAGCTGATAATTTGAAATTTGGAAATTACTAAAATCGATAAGTTATGTATAGAAAGATGTTGATACTATTGTTGGGCAGTTTGGTTGTTTTAGAGATTGCTGCCCAGGAATTGGCGAAAAAGAAATTCACAGATTATGCCGATAGGAATGTCGAACATATGGGGATATTGTGCAAGAAACTTAAAGGTTTCAAATTTGAAGTACCACAATTACCGTTTTTGCAATTATTCTGGACGCAAGGGCGCAATTATATAGGAAGTGTTTACGAAGCCACGGCGCTGTCTAAAGACGGGAATTGCCTTATCCTGTATCCTAATATGAATCTTATGGAAATTGAAACGATGTCTAACCAAGTGTTCAGACGCTTTCCCTGGAGTGAAAGACCGACTTTGGCTCGCGAACAAGTGACCCGTGAATTGCAAGACGCGCTTAGATTACAATCGTTGTCCGATTCCATATTTTCCAGTCATGTTGTTACCATGTCCGGTGGTGATGTTGTTCCTTTCAATGCCGACACAGTGTTCGTAGCTCAGTTATCTCTCCATAAACCTTATCGGGATAAATACGAATATGCTACCGGGATTTATGTCTGGAAAGAGGCTCGCCGTTCTATGGTGTTTCACTTGTTCTTTACAGAGGAAGGGAAGAGGCACGAGGAGAATATTCTTTCAAAACTCTATAAATCTGTGACATATCTGGAGGGCGATGAATGGAATTATGATGAACAAAAGGTACGTAACCGTTTTTTGACGGGCAATGTATTGAAGGTAATAAATCTGAAGCCAATGCAAGTGGATGATGACAAAGCGAACAACAGACGGAGAACCGACGATGAGGTTATATCTCGTTTCTTTAGAATGAAGATGGAAGATTCTATTTCTTTTAAATAAAGATATTATGAGACCCCTAATTCGTATAGTTCTATTTGCCTTCTTCTTTTTGTCGTGCAACGTAAGCGATAAAAGCCATGCGGGCAAATGTTCGTTGTCGAAAGAACCGATTAAACTGGAGAAGTTCCTGTTGTTGCCTTCCGATTCTTTGATTGCCCATTGTGATTTGTCTGCCGACAGCATTGTGGCTTTTCCTAATTTGTCAGACTATAGTATTAAATCTTTAGATTTATCTCATAATTTTTTGGATACTATTGTGATAGGTAATTTGCCGAAAAAATTGGAAAGGCTAAATCTATCTTATAATCAATATGCAGGAGATTTAATAATAAGAGAGAAAACAATGCCAGGTTTAAAAGAGCTAAATGTGTCTAATAACAAATTGCAATCTTTAGATATTTCCGAATCTTTATTTCGGATTATTGCTTCATATAATGACTTGACTGATATGCAGTTTAAACATGGTAATATACATTATTTGGATATTTCATATAATATTCATTTGTCCAATCAAGTGAGTTTTCATCCTGCGGAGATAGATACCATTGTAAGAGAAGGAGTTGCTGACGGAAAACCTTTGGTGGGGCCTTTAGACTATTTATCGACATTTGCGATAGAATAATAGAAAAATCTTTAGTAATAATATTTAAAATTTGAATACCATGAAAAAGTTTACACTTAGTATTTTATTAGTTTGGATTAGCTGTATAATTCAACTTTTTGCTCAAGACAATGTACCTCAGGTTGATAAAGATGGGGTTTATATGTACACAGATCAGATGCCTGTTTATAAAGGTAGTAAAGAGGAACGGGATAAAATTATTGCGGAAAACTTGAAATATCCTGCCGAGGCTTCTCTCAAGCAGATTGAGGGAGTGGTTCTTGTACAATTTGTAATAGGGAAAAAAGGTAATGTCTCCAATTTTAAAGTAATTCGTAGCATTCACCCGTCTTTAGATGAAGAAGCACTTCGTGTTGTAAAAATGCTGAAAAAATGGATTCCTGGAAGGCATCAAGGTAAACCTGTATCTGTCAGATACAATATTCCGGTAAATTTTAAATTGTCTGTTCCCCAAAAGGAGCAATGGGATAATACAGTAGATCTTGTTCCAAAATGTCAAGAGAATGCATCTTTACAGGGGGTATGGCAGTTGTGTCTTGGTGTTGACCCTCTTCCTGGAGGTAAATATCGAATAAAAACTGCCCCTGTCTTAAAAATTTTGTCTTCTGATAAAACATTTATCAATTTATATATGAATACTATGGGGAATACTTCTGCTATAACAGCAATGGGTACGTATCAACAAACTTCCGATACTACATACTATGAATATATATTTCAGTCTGTAACCGATCCGCAGTTACTAGGGGTAAAGAACAACATTCGTTTTGAGTTTGTGACGAAAAATATTTTGGTATTGAATTATCGTATGCCTGGGAAAGAGCAAGAGGGCAAGGAAATGTGGGTTCGGGTAGTTCAGCCCAAAGTGGAACAGCCAGAAATTATAAAGATTTTATGACAGGTTTGGGATATGTTTTGTATTAGAATAGTTTGAGATTGAAATAGACTGTAAAAATAATATTAATTGTTTAAAAAGTAGAATTTATGAAAACAGTAACACGTAAAAGTTTGGATGAATTGGCAAAAGTGATGCCGGTTCTTAGTGAAATGGAGCAACGTTCTTTTATTGGAGGTACAGAATTTCCTCCGTCAGGAAGTCATACTCAACCATATACTTGGGAAGAATATGAGCTTATGGTTGCTAGTGGAAATTGGAATGGCGGATATATTGAAGGATTTGGATATATGTCTTCGGATGTAGTTATTACAGGTAATCAAAGAACTACTTCTTCTTTTTCGGGAACAGCAGTAGGGTATATGCCTGCTGAAGGTGTGGGGATATCGGCTACGTTTGCTTATAAGGGTGGATATGCGATTGCAGATGGAAATATGTATGTCTCAACTGCTGTGGCAACGCGTTTTGGAACAGATATTCAAACAGCAGGAGAAGTCCTTGTATATGTTGATGGAACGCAAGTTAATTGTATTCCGATGATTCGTTCGTCAACAGGAGTGATTTGTGAATCGGGTTTTATTCCTGTTGGAGAATCTCATTTTAATTTGTCACAATATTCTGGTTATGTAGAGGTTAAGATTCGGTTTGGTTATAATTATGCGAACAGTGGACTTGGCAATACAGCTACACATACAGAAGATACTATTTATGCATCATATAGGTAATTTAAAAAAGAAACTATTATGAAAATAAAGAATCATTATATTTTGTTTTTGTTCTTAATTTACTCTTCCATCGTTTTTGCACAAGAGTATGTACCTGCTGCCGTTGAGAAGAATAATCAGGCAGTGAAGTTAATGTTCCGTCCGGATTCATTGGAACAAGCGGTTTTGTTGTTGGATGAAGCGATTGCCATCGACAGTTCTTATGTCTTGGCATATATGCACAAAGCACAATGTTTAGACAGGTTGAAACGATTTCCGGAAGCATTGCAAACCTGTCTGTCTGCTGAGAAATATGCATTGGAAAATTCATATTATTATACGCTGAAAGGCGTTTATCTGGAGAAGAATGGCGATGTGGAAGCGGCACACATTGCTTATCAGAAATCGTTCATGCTTTTTGGCGAAGAGTTGAAAAAGACTCCCCATCCGAATGTGTGCATTAACTACCTCATGGTGAAGTACCTTTGCGATGGTAAAGAAATGTCTGAGCAGGAAATGGAAGAACTGATACCTGCCTCATTTACTGCCGACGAAAGGAAGGACGTTTTGGAATTTGTCAGGACGGTAGGGTTTAAGCAGATGCGGCAAGGGCTGTTAGGGACTTCGGTTGCCTCTCGGGAAAAGTAAATACCAAATATATACGTGATGATAAATTTTGCCGGACACGGCACACGAAATCGGATTGAATATGATAACTGATTTGAATAACGGAAAAACAGTCGAAGAGTGTCCTGAACGTTGTGAAGAGGTTCAAGCTATTATTGACCGTATGCCGACTGTCGGGGCTACTTGGGTAGCTGTTATAACCGGTATTTTGATAGGAATTATTTTTTTATTGGGGTTTATCATCAAGTATCCGGACACGGTTGACGGGCAGATTACTATCACTGCCCGTTACGCTCCGGTGCGGCTGGTTGCCAATAGTACAGGGAAGATGCATCTGCTGATAACGGACAAAAGCCGAATAGAGGAAGGCGTTGCCATCGGTTATATCGAGAGTGGTGTGAATTATGAGGATGTATGTAAAATAGATTCGTTATTGACTGTCTATGATATGGATTCCCCTTGCAGGTGGGTACTTCCTTCTTCGTTGACTTTAGGAGAAATAGCGTCCTCCTTCGGCGCATTTACAATAGCTCATTTGCAATATTTGCGTTTCATCCAGTCGGATATGTATAGCGTCCGGAGTGAAGGTTTACAATGTCAGATAGAGTTTGACGAGAAAATTCTTCAAAATATGGAGAAGGAGGGAGACCTAAAAAGAAGTATATTGGATATCAGCCGTTCTCGAACGGCAAAGGATAGTGTACTGGCGGCGAAGAAAGCAATCAGTGAAGAGACGTATATGCGGCAGAGTGCCGAATATCTTTCACTTAAAGAAGGTTATGAGAGTTTTCGGAGCGAAATGTTTTCGCGGCAAGCACAGATAAAGAGAAATAGACAGGAATTGAGGCAATTACATTTGGAAGAGCAAGAGGGCAAAGACAAACTATATGCCGAATTGCAAGTGCGCAGAAATGAATTGATGAATGTGATTCGGATGTGGAAAGAGAAATATGTGCAATATGCTCCTGTAGACGGAGAGCTTGAGTTTCTCGGTTTTTGGCGTGAAAACGGGTTTGTACAGAACGGGCAAGAGTTGTTTTCTATCATTCCTTCTAAAAATGAGTTGTTGGGTGAAGTCTTGATACCTGCGTATGGAGTAGGTAAGATACAAACGGGACAGACTGCCAATGTGAAAATAGAGAACTATCCTTATGATGAATATGGATTGGTGAAGGGCGAAGTACAGTCTGTCTCACGCTTGTCTCATAAGATACAGACGGCAGACGGTAGAAATACGAATGCTTATATAGTACTGATTTCATTTCCTCAGGGGATGTGTACGAATTTCGGCAAAGAGTTGGTACTCGATTTCGAAAGTGTCGGTAATGTAGAGATTATAACACAGCCTAAAAGATTGATAGAACGACTGTTCGACAATTTAAAAGCAAAAACAGAAAAATAAAATCGTTGTTGACAGATGATATTAAAACATTTTCCGGTAGAGTATCAGATGGATTCGCAAGATTGCGGTCCGGCCAGTTTAAAAATAATAGCCAAGTATTTCGGAAGATATTATTCACTGCAATACTTGCGTGACCGTTGTGGAATTACCAACCAGGGCGTTTCTTTGCTTGATTTGAGTACAGGGGCAGAAAGTATCGGTCTGCGTACGTTAGCCATTAAATGCACGATAGAAGAGGTGGTTGGCAGTGTGCCTTTTCCTGCTATCCTTTTTTGGAATGAGAATCACTTTGTGGTGGTTTATCATGCCGATAAAAAATATGTGTGGGTGTCCGACCCTGCTAAGGGACGAGTCAAATATACACACGAGGAATTTCGGCGCGGATGGTATCCGAAAGGGGAAAACAAAGGGATATTACTGGCTATTGAGCCTACGGTGGACTTTCATCGGAGTAAAGAACAGAAAGAGATGGAGAAGAATAGTTTTGTGGGGATCTTACGTTATTTCTTTCCGTATAAACGCAATTTTATAACCGTTTTTATGCTCATGTTGCTTGTCACTTCGTTGCAAGGGATACTTCCTTTTGTTTCAAAAGCAGTGATTGATGTCGGCATTAAAACCTCCGACCTCAATTTTATCAATATGGTATTAATCGGTAATGTCTGCATCCTGTTGAGTATAACTGTTTTTAATGTTGTTCGTGATTGGATTCTTCTCCATATTACTTCGCGAGTGAACATTGCTCTTATTTCCGATTATTTGATAAAATTGATGCGGCTTCCGGTCACGTTTTTTGAAAATAAGCTTTTAGGGGATATATTACAGCGGGCCCGTGACCACGAACGTATACGTACGTTTATTATGAACAACTCTCTTTCGTTGGTATTCTCGATGCTGATTTTTGTTGTATTCGGTATTATACTGCTTGTTTATAATTCTATTATCTTTTATATTTTTCTGGCAGGTTCGCTGTTGTATGTGTTATGGGTGTTGTTATTTTTGAATATTCGCAAAAAGTTGGATTGGGAATATTTCGAATTGGTATCAAAAGACCAAAGTTATTGGGTAGAAACGGTGTCTGCTATCCAGGATATTAAGATTTACAATTATGAGAAGCACCGGCGGTGGAAGTGGGAAGAGATTCAGGCACGTCTCTATAAAGTGAATAAACGTGTGTTGAACGTAACCAATTCGCAGAACTTGGGAGCACAATTCATCGAAAACATAAAGAATATGGCTATTGTGTTTTATTGTGCCGGAGCAGTGATTTCGGGCGATATCACATTCGGTATTATGATTTCGACACAATTTATTATAGGTATGCTCAACGGGCCGTTGATTCAATTCATCAATTTTGTGATTTCGGCACAGTATGCGCGGATAAGTTTTTTGCGGATGAATGAGATTCACCAACTGGAGGATGAAGAAGAATTACTGGCAGTAGGTAGCACTTCAATTATTCCCGAATGTCGGGACATAACACTGGAAAATGTACATTTTCAATATTCCGTAAATGCACCGATGGTGCTTAAAAATATCTATTTGCGTATTCCTCAAAATAAGGTTACTGCTATTGTCGGCGGAAGTGGAAGTGGCAAGTCTACTTTGCTCAAATTATTGGTAAGGTTGTACAGACCGAGTTTCGGCGACATTAAAATGGGAGGAATGAATGTGTCGACAATTAATCTGAGAGGGTGGCGTGAGATGTGTGGCGTGGTGATGCAGGAAGGAAAATTATTCAGTGATACGATTGTTAATAATATCGTACTTGGCGATGAACATATTGATTACGGACGGCTGCACGAAGTTTGCCGCATTGCTCAGATTGAAGAGGAAATCAATTCCATGCCCAAAGGATATGATACGTTGATTGGCGAAACAGGACGAGGATTGAGTGGCGGACAGAAACAACGTCTGCTGATAGCAAGAGCCTTATATCGGAATCCGGACTTTCTGTTTCTTGACGAGGCTACCAATTCGCTGGATGTAATCAATGAGCGTAAAATTGTAGAAGCCCTGAATAGTGCATTTTGCAACCGTACTGTGGTTGTCATAGCTCATCGGTTGAGTACGGTTCGGAATGCCGACCAGATAGTGGTGATGAATCAAGGCTACATCGTAGAAATAGGAAAACATGATGAACTGATGGAGAAGAAAGGGTATTATTATTTATTAGTATCATCGCAGGAAGGGTAAAAATGGAAAAATTGAATTTAAAACAAATCTGCCTGATGCTGATATGGGGTTCCTTATGTACGGGAGGACGCGCGCAGACACAAGTGACTTTGGAAAAAGTGGTGAATGAGTGGTGTCTGAGTGCACCTTCGGCTGAGAAAGCGAAGCTGGATTATGAAAACGTAGTATTGGCTCATAAGAATTATTTGAAAGGTTTTCTGCCTTCCATAGCTTTCCAAATGAATCCGATTACTTTTAATCATTCTCTTCGGTTGATGCAGAACCCGACAGACGGTAGTTATTCGTATGTGAATGATTATTCGAACACAAGCAATGCCGGGCTTTCTGTTCTGCAGAAAATCGGTGTTACCGGAGGTGTATTGTCGGTCAATTCCAATTTAAGTGTACTGACCGAATTTTCAACAGGTAGGCACAATTTCAATACTACTCCTCTGTCTTTTAATTATTCGCAGCAGTTGTTGGGCGGTTATTATACGTACAAGAAATTGAAAAGGATAGAACAAACGAAGATATTGAATGCTGCAAGGCAATATTGTTCGGAGATGGCTGAAGTGCAGATAAAGGCGTTGAATGCATTTTTGAACCTTTTGCTGGCGGATGTCACGCGGAAAGTGGCTTTGAAGAATAGCGCGATTAGCGATACGCTACTGATGGCAGGAAAGGCCTTGTGGAATAACGGGCACTTCACGGAGTATGAATACAAACAGGTGGAACTACAGTCTACCAATAATCTTTATGTGTATGAAAAGTCGCAGAAGGAATTTCTGCAATCTCTGCGTCAGCTTTGGACTTTGTTAGGAAAGCAGGATATACCGGATAGTGTAGAGGTGTCGTTGCCGGATTTTGCATTGCCTTTGTCTATTGAAGCAGAGACAGTGATAAACTATGCTCGGAAAAATAACCCGTTTGCACTTTCACAGGAGGCAAGGCGGTTGGAGGCGGAGCAAACGTTGTTTAATGCAAAGTTGGGCAGTCGTTTCAATGCCAATATAAATGTCAGTTACGGACTGAACCAATATGCGGAACGTTTTTCTGGAGCTTATCGTAAACCGGATTACAGTCAAGGGGTTATGGTCGGTTTTCAGATTCCTGTATTTCAGTGGGGGATAAATCGTAATAAATTGCAAATAGCTAAAAATAATTATCGGAATGCGATGTTGGCTCTTGAGGAGGAGGTTGCCGATTATGAGAACAATTTGCAAGACAAGGTAAGTACATACAATCATGGAGTGAAACTATATTTCCTGTCTCAACGCTCTTATCGGCTGGCACAAGAGCAATATGAGATTCTGTCTGCTAAGTTTCGTTATGGCAAAGTGTCAATATACGAAATAACGTCTGCACGAAAAGAATTGTACGAAACATTGAAAACTTACACTTCCGCTATACAGACTGTGTGGAATCAGTTTTTTGTGTTGCGTAAAGTTACATTGTATGATTTTATGCTTCAACGTGAATTGATGGAGATATTGTAATCTTAAAATTTATAATAAAGTATGAGAATAGTAACACGTAAAAGTTTGGAAGAGTTGGCAAAAGTGATGCCGGTTCTTAGTGAAATGGAACAGAGAGTGTATGTAGGTGGCACGAGTGGGGCAACAGGGATTGTTCCTTCTGGTGGAGGTGTAAATGATGGGAACGATTCTGGAGTTTCTGCTAATAACTATTTTTCTTATAGTGAGTATGAAGCACGTTTGGCCAGTGGAACATGGTATGGCGGTATGGTGGAAGGAATGGGATATGTGGAAATGGAGCTTACAGCTACCCCAAATGGTAATTCAACTTCTATGAATGGACAGTTTGTTAATGCGGCTGACCTTTTAGTAGAAAGTAATACTGACGCACAGGGGAATGTTCTTTCAGGTATTTTGAACAATTTAATTCGAACAGGAGATGGAACTTCTAACATTTTAGATGAAATCAATGCTTTTTGGGGTGATAAGGAACTTGCTAATTATTTTCAACAGAATCCCAATGGACAGCTTTACCAAGTTACTAAAAAATATACTTCTAACATTGGTGTTGAAAGAAATAAAGTTGAATATTATGACATGAATGGAAGATTGGTATCTGTGATATTTCGTTGATTTATAACAAAAGTAAGCTATACAGGACCTAATGTATAGGTCTTATTGAAAAACAATAACTTATGCGAATGTTTATTTTCTTCATATTAAACTTCATTCCCCTTGCCTTGTTTGCTCAACGGCAACCAGACAATTTGGAAGATATACTGAATTTTACTATTAATAAAGCTGATAACAAACTTGTTGGCTGGCGGATTGCCGCTAAACCAATAGCGAAACTTAGTGGAAAAATAGCAAGTGAAGTATTGGAGAATGGACACAAGGCCACGGTTTTTACATTTTCGCCAACCGCGCAGAAGATAGCCCTCAATATTATTTCCGGTTTTCTTATGCCGGCCATTAATGATATGGAAGAAGCAGAAGTCGTTTTCTACGGTAAAAATGCAGGTTTTTCTACGATGTATTTTCTCCTTTCAGGCTTCAGTACGGATGGGGAAATTGTTTCATCAGATACATTGCAAATAGCGGAAACTTCCAATTGGGATACATTTGCCACGTGCATATCTGTGAAGAATGTATCTTATATGCGATTGCAATTATACGTAGAAAGCAATGGAGAGAATGTCGGGAATGCAGACCGGATGCTTGGCCTCGGCCAAATACAACTATTGGCAGATGGCAGAAATCTGACTGAATATCAAGCCCCCAATGTTTGTGAAGCATTTGTACCCGATACGAATTGCGTGGCAAAACTAAGCTGGGGAGATTTAACTTCCTACCGACGGGCCACGGGGATGACTGCTCCTAAAATTCTGGCGATAGGCGAATCGATTCACGGCAGTGAAACTTTATCCGAAACGGCTATTCAAATTATAAAAAGCCGCATCTTATATAATAATTGCAAACTTGTATTGTTGGAAATTCCGTTTGAAGTCATGCTGAATGTGAATCGTTATGTGCAAGGCGATACACGGTTTGAATTGGACACGATAGCCAACAGTCTGGATTTGATTTTGTGTTCAGCTAAAATTCTTGATTTCTTCGAGTGGGTGCGGGAGTATAATCGTTATGCGCAACGCAAGGTTTCTGTTTTGGGTATGGATGCTCCAAGTACAAGTGTATTCTCGTATCCGTCGAATATATACAACTATTTTTATTCCCTGAACAAAGATGAGTTGAGCGATGCTGCAAAAGCATTTTTGGCTTTGCATCTGAAAAATTGTCGGCAGGCTATGGAAAATGGTTTTTCGTTGGTGGAGAACGATACGGCCTTTCAAAAGAATTCTATTCCGTCAGAGATGAAATTGATTGATTTCTGGTGGAGGAAGTGGTTGGCGACAACTGCCACTGTCAATGATGAGGAAGAAGTATATCCTCTGCGTGATTCTCTCATGTTCGAAAGCGTCAGATACATGACAGAACTCTTTTGCGAATCCTCCGAGACGGTTACCCTGTATGCTCATTTGGGACATATTTGTTTTGATAAAACCCATACCCTTGATGTATATCCGCCTCTTTCCTGTGGCTCTTTTCTGAAAAAAGAATATGGCGACGAATATGGTGCTGTGGGGCTGTTTGCTTACGAAGGAGAAGCAACGTGCGGTTTGCAAGAACTGCACTATGCTAAGATGGAGACAGGTAGATTGCCGTTTTTTTCTAAAATACCGTTACAACCGGTTGATGGTAACCATCTGGAAAGTCTGTTGCATCGTTTCAACTCTCCTTTCTTTTATGCTTCCGTTTCGTTGTTTCCTCGTAGACCCTTGTATGCGAGGATGAAGGGCAATGCCACTCAACTGCATACTATATTCCATCCCTATCTTTCTATGGATGGGGCCGTTTATGTGGAGAATAGCGAGGCTATGCATCTTATTCACGAAACAGTTTCCTGGGTAGATAAATTTAAAAAATTAGTAGAACGGTTTGAACGTCAACGTGCATTGTATGAGATATATTAAGAGCCTGTTTAAATTCTCTTCAGTCATAATATTATAGCTCTTACCCCAGCTTTTCTTGTCGCGTCCGTCTGTAGTTGGCGGAAGGGGTATTAACAGTTGCGCTCTTGGCTATTAATAGAAAACTTCCCGCCCATTAAGTATAAAGTTCCTTCGGACAGGAAGGAAACTTTCTTTTCATTCGATGCAAACTATAAACGCAAGCTTTGATTATATAATTGCAAGCTTCGTTTTTATAATCAAAGCCTTTGTTTTTATAAACGAAGCTTGCAATTATAGATTACGGTTAATGAAAAATGAGTTTACATGCTGATAATAAGAAGTTTACAATTAATGAAAGAGAACTTTTCTATTAATGAATGAG
>ERZ778516.313-NODE-313-length-41495-cov-5.364503_pt1 | contig 41495 bp, 31 predicted proteins | sample MGYA00510342_ERZ778516 | MGnify/ENA primary metagenome ERZ778516 (study PRJEB29527, sample SAMN07138961) | mouse gut metagenome | material: feces | host: mouse | place: China:Nanjing | collected 2016-01-25 ...
AACAGAAGTCAATAATAATAATAATCATTAATGAATGCACTGAGCTTTTTATAAGCCACTTTTTTAATAGTATTTACCGTTTCAGGAGAGACATTGAGACGCTCTGCTATTTCTGCATTCTTTTTACCTTCCAGAGCCAACTGCATGATAGCTCTCATTTGGGTAGGAAGTTTCTCTATAGCTTCTGACAGAATCCGGAAAGTCTCTTCTTCCACAATCGCATCACGAAAAAAAGCATCTGTCTTTTTGGCTATAATCTTTTGCTCGTATTCATGAGCTACCTTCGAATGCTCAAGTTCGTTCAAGGCATGGTTACGTACGGCCGTATAAAGAAAAGCTTTCACCTGATGAAGATAAAAGAAATCTTCTCTTATCTGCCACAACTTGGCAAATACGTCTTGTACTATATCTGCTGACATATCCGCATCCTCCATGTATTGGAACGCGAAGGAACAAAGCGCCGCATAATATTCCTTAAAAATATTATGAAACTCATGCTCATCCAGCTTAATGCTTACAACAGAACGAGACTTATCCTTTTTTATCAGATTTAGCGCCATATTTATGCTTTTCGGGCGCTAATATAGTTAAATTCTCAGAATATAACCAATATAACTATCAATCCTCTAAATCTTTTTCCCATAAATCAATATCGGATAGAGTTTTCCATAAGCTCCACCCGGATGTGTTGTTTTTCACTCCTTCATTTCTATATTCCGTCAGTGTCATTCCCATTTTCCACTTGAAGCATCCCCGCACTGTGGGCGGGAGAGAAAGGCACGTACATGAGGGTCAGTTCCCTCCTCCCCCCGACTCTCGTAATCGACATAAATGCTGATACAATAAATTTACAAATTAAATTCATCTTCATGTCGTCATTCATTTTTTGGCATAAGATCGGTTTCATTTCCAAGAACAAAAGTAATGCTTGCTTTCCAAACGGACGTATGCTTTTCAATGCAGAGGGTGTATTATCCGGTTTTCGTGTACGGAAACGAGCATTTTTGTGCACGATAACGACCAATTTCGTCCGAAATCATTCCATTTACTAATAATTATGCTTTTCAAGTTTGATTAATTGAGAAAAGGTCTTATTTTTGAGCTCGGTTTTTAATTCATACTATTGCAAAACATTATCAATTATCTAATTAAATCACAAGAAAATGGAACAAGTTTTCGGTTATATCATCGGCTTAGGAGCAGCAGTGATGATGCCTATAATCTTTACAATTTTGGGGTTATGCATCGGCATCAAGTTCAGCAAGGCATTAAAGAGCGGTCTGTTGGTAGGCGTCGGCTTCGTAGGTCTGTCAGTAGTCACTGCGTTGTTGACCAGCAGCCTCGGTCCTGCTCTGAGCCAAGTCGTTGAAATTTACGGTCTTCAATTGAAAGTATTCGACATGGGATGGCCTGCGGCTGCAGCTGTAGCCTATAATACATCAGTGGGTGCATTCATCATTCCGGTATGTTTGGGAGTAAATCTTCTGATGTTATTAACGAAAACAACCCGTACGGTCAATATCGACCTTTGGAACTACTGGCATTTCGCATTTATCGGTGCAGTTGTTTATTTTGCCAGCGACAATATCTGGTGGGGCTTCTTCGCCGCTATCATCTGCTACATCATTACCCTGATTATGGCCGACTATACCGCCGACAAATTTCAGGGATTCTACGACAAGATGGAGGGTATCTCCATTCCCCAGCCTTTCTGCGCAGGTTTCGTTCCATTTGCCGTAGTCATCAATAAAGCATTGGACAAAATCCCCGGTTTTGACAAATTGAACATCGATGCGGAAGGCATGAAGAAGAAATTCGGGCTGCTGGGTGAGCCTTTGTTTCTGGGAATTCTGGTAGGTTGCGGCATCGGTGCCTTGTCTTGCAAGAACGGTCAGGAACTGGTAGACAAGATACCTTATATATTAGGTTTGGGTATCAAGATGGGCGCCGTGATGGAACTGATTCCGCGTATCACCGCTTTGTTCATCGAAGGCTTGAAGCCTATCTCCGATGCTACCCGCGAGCTGATTGCCAAGAAATTCAAAGGTGCTGTCGGTCTGAACATCGGTATGAGTCCCGCATTGGTTATCGGCCATCCTGCAACGCTGGTAGTTTCCCTGCTGCTGATTCCCGTAACCATACTGTTGGCTGTCATCCTGCCGGGTAACCAGTTCCTGCCTTTGGCGTCGCTGGCCGGAATGTTCTATCTCTTCCCGTTAGTACTGCCCATCACGAAAGGGAATGTAATAAAGACGTTCATCATCGGACTGGTTGTACTGACCATCGGCCTTTATTTCGTAACAAACCTCGCCCCCTATTTCACACAAGCAGCCCACGATGTATACGAAAAGACACAAGATGCTGCCGTAAATATTCCTGCCGGCTTTGAAGGCGGCGCACTGGATTTCGCATCCAGCCCCTTTGCTTGGATCATTTTCCACCTGACCTACTCGCTGAAATGGATAGGTTCCGGTATCCTTGCATTATGCACATTGTTCCTGATGATTATGAACCGTCGTGCTATCATCAAATACCAGAAATCAATCAAAAATTAAAAGTTAAAAATTAAATAGTAACGCAATTATGAAAAAGTTAGTACTTGCATTTATGATGGGAGCAGCTGCCATGGCAGCCAATGCCCAAGTGAATTACAAAGTGCAGACCGCCTGCCATCCGCAGGACGTGAAGCATTATGACACGGAACTGCTGCGCAGCAGATTCATGATGGACAAAGTGATGGCTCCGGATGAAATCAACGTAACCTACACCCTCTACGACCGATTGATTTACGGTGGCGCTATGCCGGTGAACAAGACATTGAAGTTGGAAGTGTTCCGTGAACTGGGTTCGGAAATCACCTACTTCCTCGAACGTCGCGAACTGGGTGTCATCAATACCGGCGGTGACGGAGTAGTAACCGTAGACGGTAAGGAATATCCCATGAAATATAAGGAAGCCCTTTACGTAGGCTGCGGAAATAAGGAAGTAACCTTCAAGAGCAACGACGCCACCAATCCTGCCAAGTTCTACATCAATTCGGCTCCAGCCTACAAGCCCTACGTCACCCAGCTGATTACGACCGATGCCAAGCTTCAGAAAGCCAACCCCAAGAAATATGCACTGGGTATCTCCGACCATTATGGAAAAATGGAGGACAGCAACGATCGCGTCGTAAACCAACTGATTGTAAAAGATGTATTGGAAAGAGTGAAAGACGGTGGTACCAACCAGTTGCAGATGGGACTCACGGAACTGGCTCCCGGCTCCGTATGGAATACCATGCCTGCCCACACGCACACTCGCCGCATGGAAGCTTACTACTACTTTAACCTGAAACCCGGCAACGCTATCTGTCACCTGATGGGCGAACCGCAGGAAGAACGTCTGATATGGCTGCACAACGAACAAGCCATCACTTCTCCCGAATGGTCTATCCACGCTGCTGCCGGAACCAGCAACTATACTTTCATCTGGGGTATGGGCGGTGAAAACCTGAAATACAGTGACAAAGACGAAATCAAATACAACGATATGAAATAAAGTTGCCCGTAACACCCGATAGGCATGGACTTAGTCCATGCCTATTTTTGTCATTTTCTACATCCTTTTTACCCGATATTACACCTCGAATAACACACAAGCCCCTGCATTTGCATCAAAATATAAATCTATTATCATGAGTACATTTCAAAACACTACGGGGCGGATGACCAACTACCGCTGGATTATCTGCGCCATGCTATTCTTCGCGACAACCGTCAACTACCTCGACCGCCAGGTTCTTTCATTGACCTGGAAAGATTTCATCTCCCCCGAATTCCACTGGACTGATACACACTACGGCTACATCACGGCTATCTTTTCCATCGTCTATGCCTTAGGCAATCTGTTTGCCGGACGTTTCATCGACTGGATGGGAACGAAGAAAGGATATTTATGGGCCATTGCCGTATGGTCTATCGGCGCTTGTATGCACGCCCTCTGCGGACTTGCCACAGAAATAACCCTCGGCATTGAAAATGCCGCCAACATGATTAGCGCTACCGGTGCATTGGCCTCTACCATAGCCATCACCAGCGTTTATTACTTCATTGCCACCCGTATCATACTGGGCATTGGTGAAGCAGGAAACTTTCCTGCCGCCATCAAGGTGACAGCCGAATATTTTCCCAAAAAAGACCGCGCCTTCTCCACTTCCATCTTCAATGCCGGCTCTACTATCGGAGCACTGATAGCCCCATTGTGTATCCCTACCCTGGCCCGCTACTTCCAACGCATGGGCGTGGGCAACGGCTGGGAAATGGCTTTTATTGTTATCGGCGGATTGGGTTTCATCTGGATGGGACTGTGGATGTTCATGTATAAGAAGCCTGATGAAAATCCACACGTAAACGCTGCTGAACTGACGTATATAGAACAAGACAAAGACAACGAGGAGGATAAAAAAACAGCTACTCCGGCAACCAACGACGAAAAAAGCATTTCTTTCCTGCAATGTTTCAAATATCCGCAGACTTGGGCTGTATTTTTCGGCAAGTTCATGACGGACGGTGTATGGTGGTTCTTCCTCTTCTGGGCACCCGCATACATCTCGGACGTTTACGGATTCTCCTCAGATACTCCCACAGCACAGATGCTTATCTTCATGCTCTATGCCATCACAATGCTGTCCATCTATGGCGGGAAACTGCCCACCATCATTATTAACAAGACTGGCAAGAACCCCTATGCCGCACGCATGCAGGCCATGTTCATCTTCGCACTGTTCCCACTATTGGCATTGTTTGCACAACCATTGGGCAATAAGGAGGTATTCGGCGAACAAGCCTATTGGTTCCCGATTATCATCATAGGTATTGCAGGCGCGGCCCATCAGTCTTGGTCGGCCAATATCTATTCTGTAGTAGGTGATATGTTTCCCAAGAGCACAATTGCCACCATTGTGGGAATCGGAGGTATGGCAGGCGGCATCAGCTCATTCCTCATTAACATGAGTTCCGGTTTGCTGTTCGACTATGCCGACAAGACACAAATGGTATTTCTTGGATTCCAGGGCAAACCTGCCGGATACTTCATCATCTTCTGTGTGTGTGCAGTGTCCTACCTGATAGGCTGGTGCATCATGAAGGCACTGGTTCCGAGGTACAAACCGATTATAGTGGACTAATCAGAAGTCTTTTTATAGATATTCAGAGCCATGCAGAGTTTGCAAAGTGCATTACATGCCTTGCAAACTCCGCACAAAAAAAGCCTTTTCTCACGAAATGGCTTTTCTTCGTTCAATTACAGTCAAAAACAAAAAACTGTAAATGGAACACAATTTAAGATGAAAAAAAGGGAAGTCTCACGACTTCCACAATTCTTCTAACCTTAAATCTAAATCTCTATGAAAAAAACGTGATGCAAAGATAATGGTTTATCTCACACAACGTTATTAATAAACTATATAAAGAAGCTGAAAATATTTAAAATTTACTAATGGATGCGGTTATCAATGACTAACTACCGACAAAAGCTCGGCATAAATAGGATTAAGTTTCAATAGTTGCGGCACTCCTGTCATAAACATCTGCTTACGGGCACGAGTAAGGGCAACATTCAATTTCCGGTCAATCCAAGTACCGTTTTCCTCCGTCATATTTGCCAGAAACTTCAACTGATAAGCCCGATTCACACAGAAAGAGTAGATAATGACATCCCGTTCGCTACCTTGGAAGCGTTCCACGGTGTCTACCAATATATCCTCCAAAGGAGCAATACCCAAAGTGGCAATCTCTTTCTTAATCAAGGCTATCTGACTGCGATAAGGAGTAATTACACCTAAAGTGACAGCCGGATTGAAACCGGAAACAGCAGCATACTGCCGGTAGATGGCCGCTGCCAACCGTGCCACAATCCGCGCCTCCGAATGGTTCATCTTGGCCGACTGTGCCGGCGGTTCGACTGCGGAAGGCAGAAAAGCGACACGACGAGTCAACAAATCGGCAAATTCACAATCACACAACTCAGGAGCAAGGCTCAGCTCGCCCTGCTGGTGTGGCAGACCAACCGGCTCCAGCAGACCACCATAAAAAGCCTGGTTAGGAAACAAAGCTACTTCGATATTCATGCGCCCCTGACGGCAGAGCATGTCATAAGAGGGATGAGGGATAAGGGATGAAGAACGAGAGGTTGATGCCTGGCGATTGACACCCTCTCTGGACAGGTTTCTATAAAGGCGTTCGAAAAGGGAATCTTTCAAATTATACAATCCGATGGCCTGCAATGCTTCGTCACACACTTCCGACTGTTGGGACGACTGCAAGACCACTGCAGGCAGCTGCTTATGGTCACCTATCAAAATAAATTTGCCAATGGCATCCGCACCTGCGGGATTGCGGGTACAGAGCACCCCCAGCAGTTGTGGTTCCAAAATTTGGGTAGCCTCATCCACAATCGCTACATCAAAAGTCTTCAACCGAAAAAGCTCGGTCTTGGAAGAAAGCGTGGCAACCGTACCGACAAAAACACGGCAACGGGCAATGCGCTCCTGCACCTGCCGCCGAGTGGCACAAGATTCCAGCACATTCTCAATCAGATACGGACGGAATGACTCGTCGCAAGACAACTCACTGCCTAGACGGATAAAGTATATTTCCGGCTCAATGGAAGCCAGCGCCTTACTGATTTCGTCTACGGCGCGATTGGTATACGAAAGCAGCAGAATCTGTTTCCCCTCCCGGTAAAAGGCTTCTACCATGCCCCGCAACGCACGGGAAGTCTTGCCGGTACCCGGAGGACCGATTAAAAGGAAATAGTCGCGGGCAGCCTGCGCTTTCAAAGTAATCCGCGAAAAATCATCCGGAGCGGTCGCAATACTGGCATCCAAAGAAGCATCGAATTCGGGAGGGCGCTGCCCCAACAACAAGTCACGCCGTCTTTGGGTGGCAGAAAGAAAAGCGGAAAGTCCCAGATACATGCTACGGAAGGAGGTGTCCATATAGTCGTGCTCTATGGCATAGAGACTAGCAGCAGGCAATACCCCCGCATTCTGCTGCGTGGCACGAAGACGGATGCAAACTTCGTCATCGGATATGCGCTCTATATTGCCTTTAAACACCATCTTGTTGGTAACGTTGTCGGTATCCTTATTCCGTTCATAAAGAACCACCGCATCACCCTGACGGAAATTGGGAAGAACCCGCTCCTGCCGGGAAACAACAGTTTGCTTCGTTCTGAGTGACAAATACGGCTTATGCGCATCTGCCGCATGATTCTCGCAAATAGTCAAATCGTACAGAATTTCACCTGCCTCACATTTCTCAGCCAGAGTGGAAAGCCAGAGGGCGGCAGCACCGGTACGTCCTTCATAATCTACATCTCCAGATTTGGAGGTATAGAGTTCCTTAGTTATAAAGTTATAGAGCGTATAGAAATAACTTTGCTCTAACGACGAAAGAGAACAAATGCGTTGTGCTACAGCATCGATAGAGGGATAAAGGAAACGTTTCCACAAGGTATTGTCCAAACCACGCTCGTTCAAGGTGTCCGGACGAATGTCTTTCAGGCGCTCTGCCGTATACTGCGGGCTATTCCGTAACTGGATGCCATATTCATTGGCTACAATCCGGTTACGCACATCCATCACGCGGCGCACCATTGCCCACGAAGGACGCGCCGGATAGAGCAACGGATAACGGGTATAGAGCAGATAAGCCTTTACACGCCGATGGTCCATTCCCATAGAATACTCCAACACGGCCTGATAGAGCAACATCTGCACCTTATTATTTTCTTTAGGCTCCACCTTGCCCCGGATGGAATACTCGTCCGCCTTGCCTGACTTCATTTCAATGAACGAGGTCATATCCCGCTGCATATAGTCCAGACGCCCTTGCAAGCCCAATGCTTCACAAATGTAAGAGGGTTCCAGCACGGCATCAGTCCTATCGAGCTCATAGCCGGATGCACGGAATGTTTCTGTCACTGTCTGACAGATATTGTCGAAATGGCGCTTGCAATCAGAAAAGAATTCAGCTTCTTTCTCCCGGTCGCGCAGGTCGCCACATGCTGCCAGTTCGATAGGGTAAGAACGGAAGGCCTTCTTCATGCATGCCAGATAATCGGGTACCTCCTTGGCATGAATCCATTCGTCCAGAAAAAGGTTGGCAATATTACCCAACAGTAACGGACGGGTATTGTCCGGCGACTGGAGCCGCGCCAAGATATAGTTAGCTGGATGATGCCCGTAATCCTTGAAACATTCGGCAAGCGAACTGATGTCTATCAAGTAATCGGGCTCAAGTATAATAAAGGAAGGAGTGAGTATGCCGGCTTCGTCCACCGCAACATCCAGCAGATTGATCTGGGCATGCCGCCACAGAATCCGGCAGGTTTCTGCAAACTCTTCATTAATCTGAGGTACATTGTAACGGACACGCAACGGCTCATCGGCCACAGTATCTACAGGTAATACATACAAACAGGTATCATCGGCATACTGAAAACAGACACGCATGCGCTTTATCCGCTCTTTGGCGGGCGGCGCCACTATATAGGTGGCATCCGCACGGGGTAGCAGGCGATAGAGATCCGCAGGTATCTCCTCCCCCGTCAAGCGCTTTACAAAGAATGCCAGCGTTTTGGCATCACGCAACAATTGTTCACGCTGCGGCTCTGCCTGGCGGTTCAGGATAGCATTGGAAGTCAGCCGGAAAGTATGCAGACGATTTTGCTCCACGGTGGAAAGCCCAGCCTTCGAAGCCACGAAACTGATACGTGCAGAAAGGTCTGTCATCTGCAAACTGCTGTCAGGCATCTGTGTACGGCACAAACGCTCCAACAACTCGCGCAATTGCCGATAGGCCACGTCCAAGGAGATTTCCTCACCGCGACAAGCTTCCAGCAATATACTAAAATATTCCTTTACTTCACAATCCATCATTCGTCTGTATCCACTTCTTCCACTTCATCAGTCTTTTTATCCTTTATCATCAGGATACTCAACTCATAGAGCAGATAAAGCGGCACCGCCACTACTGTCAAGGTAAACGGGTCACCGGTCGGAGTAATGATGGCCGAGGCAATAACAATAATGACAACAGCATGACGGCGGTATTTCCGCAAGAAACTCTTGTGTACCAGTCCCAGCAAGGAAAGTAGCCATGTCACCAGCGGCAGTTCGAACGCCAGTCCCATGCAAAGCACCAACATCATGAAATTGTCGATGTACGAGTTCAGGGAAATTTGATTCTCGATGGCTGCACTCAACTGATAGGTGGACAGGAAACGCAAAGTCAGCGGATAGACCATAAAATACCCCAGCAACACCCCCATGAAGAACATCACCGTACCTATACCCAGCGCTTTCCTCACCCCTTTGCGCTCGTTTGGATAGAGGGCTGGACTCACAAAGCGCCAAATCTCATAGAAAATATAAGGAGCAGCCGTTACCACCGACATCCAGAAAGCGGTAGACATGTGGACAAAGAACGGTGCGGCAAGATTGATATTGACAAGCTTCACATGAAACTCCTGAGTAAAAAAATCATCCTGCAAATCCAGTTTCTGCCCAATCCAACGCAGCAAGTCATAGAAAATGAAATCATTATGGCAAGGAGCCAGTATCACATTGTCAAACAGATAAGGCATGGCAATAAAATAACCGATAGCCAATACAAACCACACACCGAGTACACGGAACAACACTCGGCGCAACTCGTCCAAATGGTCCCAAAAGGTTAGTTCTTTTTCTGCCATAAAACTAATATATTTACGATTTGACGATTTATGATTTACGACTTAGGTGCACAATGAGATGAAAGGCAACAAGTCTGCACATACTCCTGAAGTTTACAGAGTATCAAATCGCAAATCGCAAATTGTAAATCTTTTTATTTCTTCTCAGCCGGTTTATCCAAATCTTCCTGAGCCTTGCTTATTTCTTCTTTGGCTTCGTTCACACCATCTTTGAAGCTCTTCACTCCCTTGCCTAAACCACGCATCAGTTCAGGAATCTTCTTACCACCAAATAACAGCAAGATAACCAATGCAATGATTATCCATTCGGAACCGCTGGGCAGAAAGCCTAATAAAAGTAAGTTTGTCATAGTTATATCGGATTAATTATAATGCAAAGATAGGAAAATTAAGGATTAGGGGTGAAGGATTAAGGATTAATTTTATCACAATCCTTCACCCCTAATTCTCAATCCTTCCCTATCATCCTCTATTTCAGTCTTGATAATAAACACGTTTCACCCGAGTAGAGATACTTGTCAGCACCTCATAGGGAATCGTATCGAGTGCATCGGAAAGAACGGTTATAGGCAGATGGTCACCAAAAATTTCCACACTGTCCCCCTCCTTGCAATCAATGTCCGTCACGTCAATCATACAGACATCCATACAGATATTGCCTACATAGGCTGCCCGTTGGCCGTTTACAAGACAATAGGCATGCCCGTTTCCAATATGGCGGTTCAGGCCGTCGGCGTAACCGATGGGAAGAGCCGCTATACGCGACGGACGGGTGAGATGCCCTTTCCGGCTATAACCCACCGTATCCTCTTCAGGAACATCACGTATCTGAAGGATGGTAGTCTTCAATGTGCTTACATTATTCATAATAGAATTGTCTATGGGATTGACACCATAAAGACCGATACCCAGACGCACCATGTCGAATTGCGCTCCCGGGAAACGTTCGATACCTGCAGAATTACAGATATGGCGAAGTATCTTATGCGAAAAAGCTCCTTGCAATTCCATGGACGCTTTTTCGAACATTTCTATCTGCCGACGTGTAAAACTGTCGAATTGCTGCGAATCGCTCCCTACCAAATGCGAGAAGACGGAACGGACAATCACGGCATTCTGTCCCTTCAGCCGTTCTATCAGCCGGGGCATATCCTCCGGAGCAAATCCCAGACGGTGCATACCGGTATCCAGCTTTACGTGGATGGGGAAGTTTGTGATACCTTCCTTTTCCGCTTCTTTAATCAGAGCGTCCAGCAGATGGAAGCTATATACTTCGGGTTCCAACTTATAATCGAACATAGTCTTGAAAGCAGTCATCTCAGGATTCATAATGATGATGCTCGCAGTGATACCCGCTTTGCGGAGTTCGGAGCCTTCGTCGGCAACCGCCACGGCAAGATAATCGACATGATGTTCCTGCAAAGTCTTGGCTATCTCATAAGAACCCGCACCGTAAGCGGAGGCTTTCACCATGCAGACCAACTTTGTTTCCGGCTTCAGTTTGCCACGATAATAGTTCAGATTGGCAATCATCGCTCCAAGATTAACCTCCAGAATGGTTTCGTGCACCTTCTTCTCCAATACTTCCGTCAAGGAGTCAAAACCGAACTTACGCGCCCCCTTAATCAGGATAATCTCGTTTTCAAGGCGAAGTTCCCCACGCTGAATGGCGTGTATCAAGGCCGCTGTATCCGGATAAAAGGTTTTCTCTATATTAAAGCGTGCAGCGCAGGAAGATATTTCATTTCCTACACCTATGATGTGTTCAATGCCACGGCTACTTACCAGCTGTGCCACTTGCCGGTAAAGTGCCGGTGTATTCTGACCGGTCTCCAATATATCCGAAAGAATCAAAGTCCGCCTCAATCCCTTACTTTGCGAACGGCGGTAAAGAAAATCGAGTGCAATATCCAATGAGCCAAGGTCAGAATTATAACTGTCGTTAATCAGCAGGCAGTTGTTTTTTCCCTCTTTGACTTCCAGACGCATGGCAATGGGTTCCAATCTTTCCATACGCTCCGTAATCCGTTCGGCAGGAAGCATCAGATAGAGACATGCGGCCAAACAGTTCAGAGAATTCTCAATGGAAGCATCATCTATGAACGGTAGAGTAAACGTATTGTCCATATCCAGATAGCGGTAGGAAATGACAGTACAGTTATCCTGTTTCTCGACTTTACTTATATATAAAGGACGTTCCATATCTTTCCGGCTCCACGCAATCTCACGTGCAGAAAGCATGGACTTCGCCACACAGTTGCTGACGAACTCATCGTCACCATTATAAATCACGACATCACAATTCTTGAAAAGCGTCAGCTTCTCCATGCATTTCTCCTGCAACGAGAAGAAATTTTCCTGATGAGCCCCTCCTATATTGGTCAGGATGCCTATGGTAGGCTTGATGATGTTCTGCAAAGCTCGCATTTCCCCCGGCTCGGAAATACCGGCTTCAAAAATAGCAAGTTCGGACTGTTCGTTCATCTGCCACACGGACAAAGGCACTCCAATCTGTGAGTTATAACTGCGGGGAGAACGGATAATGGCACGTTCCGGACAGAGCAACTGGTGCAGCCATTCCTTCACAACAGTCTTGCCGTTGCTTCCCGTAATACCGATGACCGGTATCTGGAACTGGTTCCGATGCTGTTCCGCCAGTTTTTGCAGGGCTTTCAGCGGATTGGAAACAATAAGGTAGTTGACAGTGGAAGATTGAAAATGGATAGCGGGTTGCTGCGCATCATTATCAATTTTCAATTCTCCATGCTCAATTAATCTAAAGCTTTCTTCGCTAAGCACAAAATTACGTACTCCACGGGCATATAAATCTGCGATATAGCGCGCACCGTCATTCCTCTTGGTGGTCAAGGCAAAGAATAATGTTTCCTCAGGAAAATTCAGGGAACGGCTGTCTGTGAGCAGCCAGTCTATGGTAGCCGGCGCGTTTCCCACACGCCGTGCGCCAATACTTTCGGTTATGCTTTCAATCGAATACGACATATTTCTCTCTCTTTTTGGAAATCTAAGTACGGGTATTTTCCGTTAAGTTGGTCTATTTTTAACACAATTTGTCCTAAAAAACGCTTATACTCTTCTGAATCGGGATAAAATGGTCTATGCGACAACATCTTACGGATATTTTCACTTTCTTCCATAATCCGTAACGCATCGTCAGAGATGCAGGAATGCACGAATCGCTCCCAGACATAATCGACAGCAAGCTTAGAAGGATGCGCCATATCGTCGGCATAAAAGCGATAGTCACGCAATTCGTCGAGTAGCAGCTCATAAGCCGGAAAGTAAAAGGCATGTTCCGGAAAAAGTGTCTGAAGTTGCTCGACAGCCAACAGCAAAGTTGCTTTACTTAGGTTATTGGCATGCAATCCATCGCGGACATGACGGATGGGACTAACGGTAAACAATACTTTCAGCTTAGGGTTTCGTACCAGTACATCCGACAACAAGTTCCTATAATCAAACACAATTTCATCCACAGAAAGTTTACGACGTGTAAACTTTGCCTCCGGTTGTTTGTGGCAGTTGGATACCACACGTCCACTCTCCTTGGACTCATAAACCCACGCTGTACCAAAAGTAAGCAGAAGGTAGTCCAATTGAGAGAAGGCAGCATGTGCCTCCCGTAGTCGGGTGTTGATGTTTTCCAACACTTTTTCCTTATCAGAAGAAGAAAATTCACCATGGTGCATAGGACTATGCCAAAGTTCACGAAAAAGAAAAAGTTCCTCTGTTCCATAACTCTTCCCGGCTTCTATCTCCCGCAATGCGACAGAGATGGAAAGTGGATTATAAATCACCCCGTACGGGTTAACATTACAACGGAATTTAATGTTCAGCAGCCTTTCCCCCATTTCGGCAGCAAAACAAGAACCGAGCAGCATCAAGTGGTCGGCATGCTTCATCCGGAACAATCCGGCAGGCAGTTCAACTGGGGTACGTAAGTTCATATGTCTTCACTACATTTTATGAGTCGTCATTTCAAGGCAACAAAGATAATGAAAGAAAGCTATGAAATAATTACAAAACGTAATCATTTTATGCTTGCAAACAGCCAAAACAAGAAAAGAACAGACTTATCCACACGAGCAAAATCGGTAAGTTTGCCTACAAGCTTTTGTTCATCTTGCGAACAATGAATTTCATTGATGCGTTCAAGAGAGATTTTCACATCTTGCATGACATTGTGAGGCAAGCAATTCCGCACTGCATCGCATCCCGTTGACGAACCAATGGAAAACTCATGATTCACATGCCGTATTTGCAGCGAGTTTCTCCACGCCTTCGTAGATGTTCAACGGGGCAACAGCATTTTTGATAGGCACCAAATAGGCCAAGTCGGGTGTGCGGGGAGTTATCAGGTAGCTCAACTTGATGTTTTGCGTGGATTGCGCCCCCATAAAGGGGTCATCTTTAAAAGCGAAACTATACACCATCTCTGTCCATGAAGCCAAAGCGAACGAAGCCGTGTTGCGGTTCACACAATGATGCTTGCCGCCACGTCGGTAGTCCAATGACTGATCGAAAATATAGACTTGTGGAGTTACTATAAAAGAAAAGCGTTTCGTCCAGTGGCTTATACGTACTGACAGCTGATGTGTGTTGTCCCGGTATCGCGAAGTAAAGCTATTGTCAGCATCAAGCACAGAATGATAACCAACAGGCAGTGAACCGAATACACCTTCCTCTTCCAGCCTATCGAGCAAATAGCGGTGAGAATCCTTATCCTGAGTTTTGTGCGTAAAATTATATTCAGGCTGAATATAACTATATTCATTCATATAGTATGAATAGCCTACGTGAGTACCCAACACATAAGTTTTATTCGGTTGATTATAGTATTCGTTCTGAAGTATTTGTTGAATACTTACTTTGGAACGAATATCCACAAGCTTGATTTCACTTTTTTATTGCATGTACCCACAGTTTCCTTAAATGAAAAAGCCGTGTATTTACTTCATCTCTTGACAACAGCTAGGCAAACTTTTGCCAATAAGTTGGCAATCTTTTGACTGCATGTTGGCAAGACCTTGCCAACATATTGGCAGTAATCTGCCCGCTCACAGCTTTTTCATTTACAGGAGCTATCACTTCTCTCCGTTAGGAGTTAAAGATGTCAGAACCGATACCCTTGCGTATGTATTCACAGAAGTATCGGCTTTGGATACTGAACCCGAAGGGCAATCCCCCCTCTTAAACTCCTCCAATAAATGAAAAAGCCATGGAAGATGCGCGATTTTTTCCTTGAAAAGCAAATAGCATCCGTTTTCTTTTGCTATTTTTGCATCTTGTAATCTTCAGATTAGAAATGAGAACAGAACCAACAACATATAACTTGCTTAACACCATTACATTTCCCGAGGATTTACGACAACTCAGCGTAGAAGAGCTTCCTGAAGTCTGTAAAGAATTGAGGCAAGACATTATAAAAGAGGTTTCGTGTAACCCCGGACATTTCGCAGCCAGCCTGGGCACGGTAGAGCTGACCGTTGCCTTGCACTACGTGTTCAACACTCCGCACGACCGCATAGTCTGGGATGTGGGCCATCAGGCGTATGGACACAAGATACTGACCGGACGCCGCGAAGCATTCTCCACCAACCGTAAATTCAAGGGAGTCCGTCCTTTTCCTTCACCGGAGGAAAGCGATTATGACACATTCGCCTGCGGACATGCGTCAAATTCCATTTCGGCGGCTCTCGGCATGGCGGTAGCCGCAACCAAGAAGGGAGAAAAAGACCGGCGCGTAGTTGCCGTCATCGGTGACGGAAGCATGAGCGGCGGTCTGGCTTTCGAGGGACTGAACAACGCTTCGTCCACCCCCAACAACCTTCTCATCATTCTCAACGACAACGATATGTCGATAGACAGAAGTGTAGGTGGCATGAAGCAGTACCTTTTCAACCTGACTACCAGCAACCGCTACAACCAGTTGCGCTTCAAGACATCCAGACTGCTATTCAAAATGGGACTCCTGAACGAAGACCGCCGCAAAGCACTAATCCGCTTTGCCAACAGCCTGAAATCAATGGCCGCCCGGCAACAGAATATCTTTGAAGGGATGAACATCCGCTACTTCGGCCCCATCAACGGACACGATGTGAAAAACATAGCCCGTGTCCTGCGGGACATCAAAGATATGCAGGGACCGAAAATACTGCATCTGCACACCGTGAAGGGAAAAGGCTTCGAACCTGCCGAGAAGAATCCGGACATCTGGCACGCACCGGGCAAGTTCAATCCGGAAACCGGAGAACGCCTCAAGACAGATACCAGCAACTTGCCTCCGCTTTTTCAGGACGTGTTCGGGGAAACACTGGTAGAACTGGCAAAGGAAAATCCGAAAATCGTCGGAGTAACCCCCGCCATGCCCACCGGCTGCTCCATGAACAAGCTGATGGACGCCATGCCCGACCGTGCCTTCGATGTGGGTATCGCCGAAGGGCATGCCGCCACTTTCTCGGGCGGTATGGCCAAAGAGGGAATGCAGCCTTTCTGCAATATCTACTCTTCCTTCATGCAGCGGGCATACGACAATGTCATCCATGACATCGCCCTGCTCCGCCTCCCCGTCGTGCTTTGTCTGGACCGCGCCGGACTGGTGGGAGAAGACGGACCGACACACCACGGAGTTTTCGACTTGGCCTATTTCCGTCCGATTCCCAACCTGACCATATCTTCACCGATGGACGAACATGAATTGCGCCGCCTGATGTACACCGCACAGTTGCCGGACAAAGGTCCGTTCGTCATCCGCTATCCCCGCGGACGCGGCGCATTGCTGGACTGGAAATGTCCGCTGGAAGAAGTACCCATAGGCAAAGGGCGTAAACTGAAAGAAGGCAAAGACCTGGCAGTCATCACCCTCGGCCCCATAGGAAATGTAGCCGCTCGTGCCATAGAGCGTGCGGAAAAGGACAAAGGACTCTCCATAGCCCACTACGACCTGCGTTTTCTCAAGCCGCTCGACGAAGCCCTGCTGCACGAGGTAGGACTCAACTTCCAGCATGTCGTCACCATAGAAGACGGCGTCAAAAAAGGAGGAATGGGCAGTGCCGTACTGGAGTTCATGGCAGACAATGACTATATTCCCCATATCAGACGTATCGGTGTACCCGATGCCTTTATAGAACACGGTACTATACAAGAGTTGCATCATCTTTGCGAGATGGACGAAGAGGGAATCTATAATATATTAATTAAGGACGATGATTGACGAATGAAAAGTCCGGCTACACCCATACAGCCGTCCGTAAGGAAACTCTTCATTCTTCATTCTTCATTCTTCATTCTTCATTCTTTATTCTCTAAAACATTGTGAAAATAATTATTGCAGGTGCCGGCGCAGTAGGCACACACTTGGCTAAATTGCTGTCCCGCGAGAAGCAGGATATCATTCTGATGGACGATAACGAAGAAAGGCTGACTTCCCTAAGTTCCAACTTCGACCTGATGACCGTCGTGGCATCTCCCACCTCTATCAAAGGTCTGAAAGAAGTGGGAGCGGGAGAAGCCGACCTCTTCATAGCCGTCACCCCCGACGAAAGCCGCAACATGACCGCCTGCATGCTGGCCACCAACCTGGGAGCGGAAAAGACCGTGGCACGCATTGACAATTACGAATACCTATTGCCCAAACACAAGGAATTCTTCAAGAAATTAGGCGTGGATTCACTTATTTATCCTGAAATGCTTGCTGCTAAAGAGATTGTATCAGCCGTACGCATGAGCTGGGTACGGCAATGGTGGGAATTCTGCGGAGGTGCCTTGGTACTGATAGGTACCAAGATGCGCGAAAAGGCCGAAATACTGAACATTCCCCTCCACGAACTGGGAGGACCGGAGATGCCCTACCACATAGTGGCCATCAAGCGAGGCAGCGAAACAAAAATTCCGCGAGGTGACGACACTATCCGCCTGCACGATATCGTCTACTTCACTACCACCCGCAAATACATCCCCTACATACGCAAGATAGCCGGTAAAGAAGAATATGCCGACATACGCAACGTGATGATCATGGGCGGCAGCCGCATCGCCGTGCGTACCGCCCAATACGTACCCGACTACATGCAGTTGAAAATCATTGAAAACGACTTATCCCGTTGCAATCGCCTGACCGAACTGCTGGACGACAGTACCATGATTATCAACGGTGACGGACGCGACATGGATCTCCTTGTAGAGGAAGGGCTAAAGAACACGGAAGCTTTCGTGGCTCTGACCGACAACTCGGAAACCAATATCCTGGCCTGCCTCGCCGCCAAACGCATGGGAGTTGCCAAGACCGTGGCCGAAGTAGAGAACATCGACTACATCGGCATGGCCGAGAGCCTGGATATAGGAACCGTCATCAACAAGAAGATGATTGCCGCCAGCCACATCTACCAGATGATGCTGGATGCGGACGTCAGCAACGTGAAATGCCTGACCTTTGCCAATGCCGATGTAGCGGAATTTACCGTTAAGGCCGGCTCGAAGATTACCAAACATCCGGTAAAAGACCTCGGCCTCCCGAAAGGAGCCACCATCGGCGGACTTATCCGTCAGGGGGAAGGCGTCGTGGTTATGGGTAACACCCTGATACAGCCGGGTGACCATGTAGTGGTATTCTGCCTGAACATGATGATTAAGAAAATCGAAAAATACTTTAACTAATTGAGAATGAGTAGTTGGTAAATGATTAACTTCAAGACAATCATACGGATTATCGGTATTCTGCTATTGCTGGAAACAGTCATGTTTCTGGTCTGTTCGGGCGTGTCCTTCTACTACAGAGAAAGCGATATGCTCGACTTCTGGAAAGCAGGAGGCATCACAGCAGGGGTAGGCTTATTGCTGGCGGCTCTCGGCAAGGGAGGTGAACGACAACTGACGCGCCGTGACGGATATGTACTGGTCAGCTTTGCCTGGGTGGCATTCTCTCTTTTCGGAATGCTGCCTTTCTATATAGGCGGATACATACCCGACATTGCCAATGCATTCTTCGAAACCATGTCCGGTTTCAGCAGTACGGGTGCCACCATCTTGGACGACATCGAGTCACTTCCTCATGGAATACTGTTCTGGCGCAGTATGACACAGTGGATTGGCGGCTTGGGAATCATCATGTTCACCATTGCAGTGCTTCCCATCTTCGGAGTCAGTGGCCTGCAGGTGTTCGCCGCCGAGGCAAGCGGCCCTACACATGACAAGGTTCATCCCCGTATCGGTATCACCGCCAAATGGATTTGGAGTATCTATGCCGGCATAACCGCTCTGCTTGTCGGTCTGCTGATGCTTGGAGGTATGGACTGGTTCGACAGTATCTGCCATGCATTTGCCACTACCGGTACCGGTGGCTTCTCCACCAAGCAGGCCAGCGTTGCCTACTACAATTCTCCTTATATAGAATATGTCATCTCCATTTTCATGTTTATCTCCGGCATCAACTTCACCTTGCTATTATTGTTCGTCAACCGGAAATTCAAGAAGTTCATCGGCAATGCCGAGCTGAAATTCTATTTCGGTTCAGTTATGCTCTTCACTGCCGTCATAGCCATCGTGCTTTACTATACCAGTCCCATGGGGATGGAAGAATCCTTCCGCAAATCCTTGTTCCAGGTAATCTCCCTCCAGACCTCCACCGGTTTTGCGACAGATGACTATATGCAATGGACACCCGTCTTGTGGGGGCTGCTTACCATCATCATGCTGATGGGAGCGTGTGCAGGCAGTACCACCGGAGGCTTGAAGTGTATACGTATGGTAATTCTTACCAAAGTTTCACGAAACGAGTTCAAACACATCCTACATCCCAATGCCATACTTCCGGTACGGATAAACAAGCAGGTAATCTCTCCCTCCATTGTCTCCACCGTACTGGCTTTTTGTTTTATTTATATCGCCATTATAGTCATCGGCACACTGCTCATGATGGCTATGGGGGTCGGAGCTGAAGAATCAATGGGCTGCGTTATTTCCAGTATCGGTAATATGGGACCCGGATTGGGTAAAACCGGACCTGCCTATTCGTGGAATGCCCTGCCCGATGCAGCTAAATGGCTGTTATCCTTTTTAATGCTTCTGGGTCGTCTTGAGTTATTTACCGTACTGCTGCTTTTCACACCGGATTTCTGGAAACGAAATTGATTTAGGATAAAAAGTGTAAAAATAATCATTTTTTGTTATGCGGGGATAGCAAATTGAACAATACTTATTATATCTTTGCGCCCTTGAAAGAGAGAATTGTGGTATGAAGCAATGCATTAAATACTGTTTAATCATAATCTTTGCAGCCCTATTGCACGACAGTGCAACCGGAGCTGCAGACATTTTGTGCGTTCCTGCCACCCGACAAGCAGAATGCTGCACGCTGTCACAAGCTCCTACCACCCAACAAGCAGTCCAGAAGTTCTACGACTTGTTTTCACCAAACTCCCTCTGCATAGAACATGTGGACCATACGCAAGTACCAACCAACAAAAGCGTACTCCTGCGCATGTATATCTACAAGATGCAGCAGCATGCCTATGCACCGGAATGCGACCGTTTGTTGAATCTGTCTCCTCATCCCGTACCCGACGCGAATTATTACGTGTTCGGGCTAAGAAAGATTATCATTTAGAAGGCCTGCAAGCGCAGACGCTTGCCCCTGACCTCGCCGGACAACAAATCAGAGGTTTTGTCCTCCGGTGCGATGTATCTATTATTATATATCTAAAATCTTATCAGGTTTATGAACTTTACTTTGTTAGTGGTCGTCTTATTGACGGCAATCGCTTTCGTGGGTATCGTCATCGCGCTCTCCAATGCGATAGCACCCCGTTCGTACAATGCACAGAAGATGGAGCCGTACGAGTGTGGTATCCCTACCCGCGGTAAATCGTGGATGCAATTCCGGGTAGGTTACTATCTATTTGCCATCTTGTTCCTGATGTTCGAAGTGGAAACGGTATTTCTGTTCCCTTGGGCAGTCATCACCCGTGAGCTTGGTGTGGCAGGACTTTTCAGCATTTTATTTTTCCTGATTATATTGGTTCTGGGCCTTGCTTATGCCTGGAGGAAAGGAGCTTTGGAATGGAAGTAACAAAGAAACCGAAAATCAAATCTATCCCTTATGAAGAGTTTACAGACAACGAAACGTTGGAGAAACTGGTTCGGGAACTTAATGCCGGAGGCGCCAATGTCGCCCTTGGCGTACTGGACGATTTCGTCAACTGGGGACGCAGCAACTCGCTGTGGCCTCTTACATTTGCAACCAGCTGTTGCGGTATCGAATTCATGGCTCTCGGTGCAGCCCGCTACGACATGGCTCGCTTCGGGTTCGAGGTAGCCCGCGCCAGCCCGCGCCAGGCAGACATGATTATGGTTTGCGGAACAATAACCAATAAGATGGCTCCCGTTCTGAAACGTCTTTACGACCAGATGGCCGACCCCAAATATGTAATAGCCGTAGGCGGCTGTGCCGTCAGTGGAGGCCCGTTCAAGAAATCCTATCATGTGGTGAACGGTGTGGACAAGATTCTGCCTGTAGATGTCTACATTCCCGGTTGCCCTCCCCGTCCGGAGGCATTCTACTATGGCATGATGCAATTGCAACGTAAAGTGAAAATCGAGAAATACTTCGGTGGAGTAAACAGAAAAGAAGAAAAGCCGGAAGAGGAAATACTAATGTGATAGAGTTGTAATGTGACAACATTATCACCTTACAACGTTACCACCTTTTTTTATAATTATGGAAATAAAATACATAGAACCCTCAGCCCTGCACGACGAAATGCTGCGTCTGCGAAAAGAGGAACAGATGGACTTTCTGGAATGCCTCAGCGGTATGGACTGGGGAATGCCCGATGAAAAAGATGCACCGGACACTCCCCGTGGACTTGGCGTGGTCTACCTGCTGGAGTCTACTGTTACCGGCAAACGGGTAGCAATACGCACCGCCACTCTGAACCGGGAATGCCCCGAACTTCCTTCTGTCAGCGACATTTGGAAAGCTGCGGATTTTAATGAACGCGAAGTTTACGATTTCTACGGCATCGTCTTCATCGGCCATCCGGATATGCGCCGCCTCTATTTGCGCAATGACTGGGTAGGCTATCCCATGCGCAAAGACAACGATCCGGAGAAGGACAACCCGTTGCGCATGGACAACGAAGAAACTATTGATACCACCACGGAGTTGAAACTGAACCCGGACGGTAGCGTTAAAAATAAAGAGCTACAACTATTCGGTGATGAAGAATATGTTGTGAACATCGGTCCCCAACACCCTGCCACACACGGTGTCATGCGTTTCCGCGTGTCATTGGAGGGTGAAAACATAAGCAAGATTGATGCCAACTGCGGCTACATCCACCGGGGTATCGAGAAGATGTGCGAAAGCCTGACTTATCCGCAAACCTTGGCCTTGACCGACCGTCTGGACTATCTGGGCGCACATCAGAACCGCCATGCCTTGTGCATGTGCATCGAAAAGGCAATGGGCGTGGAAGTAAGCGAGCACGTACAGTACATACGTACCATCATGGACGAATTGCAACGAATAGACTCCCACTTGCTGTTCTATTCTTGCCTTGCCATGGACCTGGGGGCATTGACCGCCTTCTTCTACGGTTTCCGCGACCGCGAAAAGATACTCGACATCTTTGAGGAGACTTGCGGCGGACGCCTCATCATGAACTATAACACCATCGGGGGTGTGCAGGCGGACATCGCTCCCGGCTTCGTGAAGAAGGTGAAAGAATTCATCCCCTACCTTCGCGGTATCTTGCACGAATATCACGATGTATTCACCGGAAACATCATTGCCCGGCAACGTCTGAAAGGCGTAGGCATACTCTCACGGGAAGACGCCATTGCCTTCGGAGCCACCGGAGGTACGGGGCGTGCCAGCGGATGGGCGTGCGACGTGCGCAAGCGGATGCCGTATGCCGTATATGACAAGGTGGACTTCAAAGAAATCGTCCGCACCGAAGGCGATTCATGGGCACGCTACCTTATCCGTATGGATGAGATTCTGGAAAGCTTGAAGATTATCGAGCAACTGATAGACAACATCCCGGAAGGAGCCTATCAGGAAAAGATGAAACCAATTATCCGAGTACCGGAAGGCACTTATTATGCAGCCGTGGAAGGCAGCCGCGGTGAGTTCGGCGTCTTCCTCGAAAGCCACGGCGACAAGATGCCTTACCGCCTGCATTTCCGCAGTACGGGCTTGCCATTGGTATCGACCGTAAACACCATTTGCCGCGGAGCTAAAATCGCCGACCTTATTGCCATTGGCGGAACATTGGATTATGTAGTACCAGATATTGATAGATAGTATGTTTGACTTTAGTATAGTAACCAACTGGATACACCAGTTGCTGACTTCCCTGATGCCGGAAGGTCTGGCGATATTCCTCGAGTGCGTGGTGATTGGCGTATGCATCATCTTGATGTATGCCGTGCTTGCCATCATCCTGATTTACATGGAGCGTAAGATATGCGCCTTTTTCCAATGCCGCCTCGGTCCGATGCGCGTAGGGAAATGGGGATTGCTCCAGGTGCCTTGCGATGTCATCAAGATGTTGACAAAGGAAATCATTGACCTGAAATTCTCTGACCGGTTCCTCTACAACCTGGCACCGTTCATGGTAATCATCGCTTCTTTCCTGACATTTGCCTGCTTGCCCGTCAACAAGGGATTGGAGGTATTGGACTTCAATGTAGGAGCCTTCTTCCTGCTGGCTACGTCGAGCATCGGCGTAGTGGGTATCCTGCTGGCAGGCTGGAGCTCCAACAACAAATTCTCGCTGATTGGCTCCATGCGAAGCGGTGCGCAGATTGTCAGTTACGAATTGTCCTGCGGATTGAGCATACTGACAATGGTGGTATTGATGGGAACCATGCAGTTCTCCGAAATCGTAGAAGGACAGGCTGACAGCTGGTTCATCTTCAAAGGACATATCCCTGCATTGATAGCCTTCATCATCTACCTCATTGCCGGAAATGCAGAAACCAACCGTGGTCCCTTCGACCTGCCCGAAGCCGAGAGTGAATTGACAGCCGGATACCACACGGAGTACAGTGGTATGGGCTTCGGCTTCTTCTATCTGGCAGAGTATTTAAATCTGTTTATCGTAGCTTCCGTGGCCGCCACCATCTTTTTAGGAGGCTGGATGCCGCTCCACATCGCAGGCCTGGACGGCTTCAACGCAATGATGGATTACATCCCTGGATTCATATGGTTCTTCGGAAAGGCCTTCTTTGTCGTCTTTCTGCTGATGTGGATAAAGTGGACCTTCCCCCGCCTGCGTATCGACCAGATTCTGAATCTGGAGTGGAAGTACCTGGTACCCATCTCCATGGTGAACTTGATTTTGATGGTATTAATTGTAGTATTCAAGTTGCATTTCTAACCGGTGTAGCACCGGAGCAAGATTTCCTTACGGACAATTTCAATAAAGATAAAAATAATGAAAGACAATCACTCTTATATCGGCAGACTCATACATGGCATCACCTCTCTGCTGACAGGCATGAAAACCACCATGATCGTATTCTGCCGTAAAAAGACCACCGAACAATATCCGGAAAACCGCGCGACATTGAAACTCTCCGACCGTTTCCGTGGCACGCTGACCATGCGCCATAATGACGAAAATGAGCATCGGTGCGTGGCTTGCGGCTTGTGCCAGATGGCTTGCCCCAACGATACCATCAAGGTGACTGGAGAGATGGTTGAAACGGAAGACGGCAAGAAAAAGAAGATACTGGCAAAGTACGAGTATGACCTCGGTTCGTGCATGTTCTGCCAACTCTGTGTAAATGCCTGCCCTCACGATGCCATCACGTTCGACCAGAACTTTGAGCATGCAGTGTTCGACCGCACGAAACTGGTCATCACACTGAACCGTCCGGGCAGCCACGTAGAAGAAAAAAAGAAAACAACCGCTCCCAAAGAAGAGACAACAAAGTAATTCGTAAATAGTAATTTGTAATTAAACAACATGGAAATAACTCTTGAAACAGTAGTATTCTACTTCCTTGCGGCTTTTATCACCGTATTTTCCATTTTGACGGTAACGACTCACCGCATGGTGCGCTCAGCCACCTACCTGCTGTTCGTGCTTTTCGGTACGGCAGGCATCTACTTCCTGCTGGGTTACACCTTCCTCGGCTCCGTGCAGATTATGGTCTATGCAGGCGGTATCGTGGTACTTTACGTCTTCTCCATACTACTTACCAGTGGCGAAGGCGATATCATTGAAAAGTTAAAGCGCAGCAGATTCCTTGCCGGACTGGGTGCCACCGTGGGCGGTGCCATTATCGTAGTATTCATCACTTTAAAGCATAAATTCATTGCCACCACCGACGTGGAACCTTTGGAGGTGAACATCAAAACCATCGGCCACCACATGCTGAGCGGTGACAAATATGGTTATCTGCTTCCCTTCGAAGCTGTCAGCATACTATTGTTGGCATGTATCGTAGGCGGATTATTAATAGCACGTAAAAGATAGGAATTATGATACACATGGAATATTATCTGATAGTTTCGGCTATCATGTTCTTCACAGGCATCTACGGATTCTTCACCCGCCGCAACACACTGGCGATACTTATCAGCATCGAGCTGATACTGAATGCCACGGACATCAATTTCGCGGTGTTCAACCGTTTCTTGTTTCCCGGAGGCCTGGAAGGATATTTCTTCTCTTTATTCTCCATCGCCATCTCGGCAGCCGAAACGGCTGTGGCCATTGCCATCATGATCAACATCTACCGTAACATCCGCAGCATCCAGGTGAACAAACTGGATAAGATGAAATGGTAAGAGCAAAAGCCGTCAAGCAATGTTTCTTGAATAGTAATAATTGATAAACATAGTATATATGGAATATACAATATTAATCCTTCTACTCCCTTTCCTCTCTTTCCTCGCTCTGGGGCTTGGAGGTAAATGGATGTCACACCGCACTGCCGGACTTATCGGAACTGCGGCATTGGGTGTGGTCGCAGTGCTTTCCTATCTCACCGCAGGAATGTACTTCAGCGCTCCCCGCCTTGCCGACGGTACGTACGAGACACTGACGCCCTATAACTTCAAATGGCTGCCCTTCACAGAAAGCCTCAGCATCGACATGGGCATTCTGCTCGACCCGATTTCGGTCATGATGCTTGTGGTCATCAGCACCGTTTCGCTGCTGGTACACATATACTCTTTCGGCTACATGAAGGGCGAACGCGGTTTCCAGCGCTACTACGCCTTCCTATCACTCTTCACCATGTCCATGCTCGGACTGGTAGTTGCAACGAACATCTTCCAGATGTATCTTTTCTGGGAGTTGGTGGGCGTATCCTCCTATCTGCTGATCGGCTTCTACTATACGAAGCCCGCAGCCATTGCCGCTTCGAAGAAAGCGTTTATTGTTACCCGTTTTGCCGACCTGGGGTTCCTTATAGGCATCCTTGTCTATGGATATTATGCCGGTACATACACCTTCAGCCCCAGTGAGATGGCGCTGGCAAAGGGGGGGGCGGCAATGATTCCGCTTGCCTTGGGACTGATGTTCATCGGTGGTGCCGGAAAGAGTGCCATGTTCCCGCTGCACATTTGGTTGCCCGATGCCATGGAAGGCCCTACGCCGGTCAGTGCACTGATTCACGCCGCTACAATGGTAGTTGCAGGTGTCTATCTGGTGGCACGCATGTTCCCGTTGTTCATAGAATATGCTCCCGGCGTGCTGCACATCGTGGCATACGTAGGAGCTTTCACGGCATTCTATGCCGCCAGTGTGGCATGTGTACAGAGTGACATCAAGCGTGTACTGGCATTCTCCACCATCTCCCAAATCGGCTTCATGATGGTGGCGCTGGGGGCATGTACATCAGCCGACCCGCACGAAGGAGGACTGGGCTACATGGCAAGCATGTTCCACCTGTTCACACACGCCATGTTCAAGGCATTGCTGTTCCTCGGAGCGGGCAGCATCATCCATGCCGTACACAGTAACGAGATGTCTGCCATGGGCGGACTGCGGAAGTATATGCCCGTCACGCATATCACATTCCTCATCGCATGTCTCGCCATTTCAGGCATCCCGCCGTTCTCAGGATTCTTCTCCAAAGATGAAATCCTGACGGCCTGCTTCCGGTTCAGTTCCACCATGGGATGGATTATGACAGTGATTGCAGGTATGACAGCATTCTATATGTTCCGCCTCTACTACGGTATCTTCTGGGCCGGCTCGGAGCCGGGACAAAAGTCGGCAAGCGGAGGCTTAGCGCCCGGGCAACAGTCGGCAAGCGATGTAAGCGACAGCCACGTGCCTCACCCCCACGAGAGTCCGCTGGCGATGACCCTGCCCCTGATGCTCTTGGCTGTAGTTACGATAGTCGCCGGTTTCATTCCTTTCGGCCACTTCATCTCTGCCAACGGCACGACATATAGCATCCATCGGGATTGGAGTGTGGCAGGTACGAGTATTGTCGCAGCAGTGATTTCCATCGCCATTGCCACCTACATCTATGCAGGTAGCCGGCAGCCCGTTGCCAATGCGCTGGCACGCCGTTTCAAAGGCTTGTGGACGGCTGCTTACCACCGCTTCTATCTGGACGAGGCCTACCAGTTCGTCACCCACCGCATCATCTTCGGCTGCATTTGCCGCCCCATCGCCTGGTGGGACCGCCATGTGGTGGACGGCTTCTTCAACTTCCTTGCCTGGAGTGCCGAGGCTACCAGTGACGAGATACGCGGTCTGCAGAGCGGACGCATCCAGCAATATACATTTGTATTCTTGCTGGGCACGCTGGCACTGATACTGTTGCTATTGCTATAACCCGAGATTTTTCAATCGTAAATCGCAAATCGTTAAATCGTAAATATAAAGATGAACTTTTTATCATTATTTGTTCTCATCCCCTTGCTGATGTTGCTGGGTCTTTGGCTCAGCCGCAACATCGCACAAATACGTGCGGTGATGGTGACCGGTGCATCGGCTCTGCTGGTTCTTTCTGCGGCATTGACCGTGATGTACCTCCATGCACGCCACGCCGGTGCCACGGACGAGATGCTGTTCCGTGCCGACATGGTCTGGTATCCTGCACTCAACATCCACTATTCGGTAGGTGTAGACGGTATTTCGGTAGCCATGCTGCTACTTTCGGCCATCATTGTCTTCACCGGAACATTCGCCTCCTGGAGGCTGCAACCGCTGACTAAAGAATATTTCCTTTGGTTCACCTTCCTTTCCATCGGTGTGTTCGGATTCTTCATCTCGATAGACCTGTTCACCATGTTCATGTTCTACGAGGTTGCCCTCATTCCCATGTACCTGCTTATCGGTGTATGGGGGTCGGGACGCAAGGAGTACTCTGCCATGAAGCTGACTCTGATGTTGATGGGCGGCTCCGCCTTCCTGCTTATCGGTATTCTGGGTATCTACTACGGTGCCGGAGCCACCTCCATGAATCTATTGGAAATAGCACAGATGCACAATATCCCCATCGAACAGCAACGTATCTGGTTCCCTCTCACCTTCCTGGGTTTCGGTGTGCTGGGCGCTCTGTTCCCGTTCCACACATGGAGCCCCGACGGTCACGCCTCCGCACCGACTGCCGTTTCCATGCTCCATGCCGGTGTATTGATGAAGTTGGGAGGTTACGGATGTTTCCGCATAGCCATATATCTGATGCCCGAAGCTGCGCAGGAACTGGGATGGATATTCCTCATTCTTACCGGAATCTCCGTGGTATACGGTGCATTCTCCGCTTGTGTGCAAACCGACCTGAAGTATATCAATGCCTACTCTTCCGTCAGCCATTGCGGCCTGGTGTTGTTCGCCATCTTGATGATGAACCGGACGGCTTGCACGGGCGCCATTCTGCAGATGCTCTCTCACGGACTGATGACAGCCTTGTTCTTCGCCCTTATCGGTATGATATACGGACGTACCCATACGCGTGACGTCCGCGAGCTCTCGGGTCTGATGAAGATTATGCCTTTCCTGGCCGTCTGCTATGTAATTGCCGGTCTTGCCAATCTGGGATTACCCGGGCTCAGCGGTTTCATTGCCGAAATGACCATCTTCACCGGTTCGTTCCAGCATCCCGATACGTTCCACCGTGTGTGGACAGTCATTGCATGCAGTTCCATCGTGATTACGGCAGTCTATATCCTGCGACTGATAGGAAAGATTCTCTACGGAACCTGCACCAACAAACATCACCTCACCCTGAGCGACGCTACCTGGGATGAACGTACAGCGGTCATTATCCTCATTGCATGCGTTGCCGCTCTCGGTATGGCACCATGGTGGATTAGCGGCATGATCGGAGACAGCGTATTGCCGATAGTCAATGCACTGTAAATTGTAAACAGAAAATTGTAAAACAGTAAATACATAGTCATGGATTATTCTCAATTCCTCCTGCTCAAAGAAGAGCTTTCGCTGATATTGGTCATCGTCATCCTTTTTGTCGCCGACCTCTTCATGAGTCCGGATGCACACAAGAATGACGGCAAACCGTTGCTGAACACAATGCTGCCAGTTGTTCTGCTGACCATACATACACTTATCACCATCGTTCCCGGTCCTGTGGCCGATGCCTTTGGCGGCATGTATCACAACCAGCCGATACAGAGCATCGTGAAATCCATCCTCAGTATAGGTACACTGATTGTATTCCTGATGGCCCACGAATGGATGCGCCTTCCGGACACTGCCATCAAACAAGGTGAATTCTACATTCTGACACTTTCCACCTTGCTGGGCATGTACTTCATGATTTCCGCCGGTCACTTCCTGATATTCTTTATCGGACTGGAGACAGCAAGCATCCCAATGGCAGCACTGGTTGCCTTCGACAAATACCGCCACCACTCTGCCGAGGCCGGTGCCAAGTATATTCTCACGGCACTGTTCTCCAGCGGATTGCTGCTGTACGGATTATCTTTGATTTACGGTACGGTAGGCACCCTCTACTTTGCCGACATACCGGCACGCCTCACCGGCGACCCGTTGCAAATCATGGCATTCGTATTCTTTTTCTCCGGCATGGGATTCAAAATATCACTGGTGCCTTTCCATCTTTGGACAGCAGACGTCTACGAAGGTGCTCCAAGCACAGTGACAGCCTATCTGAGTGTCATCTCCAAAGGCTCTGCCGCCTTCGTGCTGATGACTATCCTCATCAAGGTATTCGCTCCGATGGTGGAGCAATGGCAGGAGGTACTGTACTGGGTCATCATCGCTTCCATCACAATGGCCAACCTCTTCGCCCTGCGCCAGCAGAACCTGAAGCGGTTGATGGCTTTCTCCAGTATTTCGCAGGCGGGTTACATCATGCTGGGTGTCATCAGCGGAAGCGCACAAGGTATGACGTCGCTGGTGTACTACGTGCTGATATATATGTTTGCCAATCTTGCCGTGTTTACGGTCATCACCATCGTGGCATTGCGGGCGCATAAGTTCACGTTGGAGGAATACAACGGTCTGTACGTCACCAACCCGAAAGTGACGTTCCTGATGACGCTGGCCCTGTTCTCTCTGGCAGGCATCCCGCCGTTTGCGGGCTTCTTCTCGAAGTTCTTCATCTTTGCGGCAGCCTTCGAAGGCGGTTTCCATCTGCTGGTATTTATTGCCCTTGCCAATACAATCATCTCGCTTTATTACTATCTGAGGATTGTAAAGGCGATGTACATCAACAAGAGCGACGAACCGATTGCGGCATTCCGCAGCGACTACTATACACGTGCCAGCCTGGCCATCTGTACGCTGGGTATCGTGATACTGAGTATTGCAAGTGCGGTATATCAATCCATCGACAAGTTCTCATTCGGATTATAGCCGGAGGGCATCATCACTCGCCACATGTCACGCAGATTGACACAAAGAATCTTTAGAAGTACTGATAATCAACGACTTTTTCTTGTGTCAATCTGCGTAATTCGTGTTGAGTGTATATTCTGACACGTGCCCGATAAGTCTTCGCGTATCATTTTACCAGAATGTCATGCAAGGACATTCTATCCAATTATCCGGGAAATGCGATGCCGCAAGGCATAATTATCCCAACGGATTCTCGCCTTGGTCACCGTCATTGCCGCCGTCGGGATTGCCGCCGGAAGAATTGCCGCCATTGGCAAGTTTCTCTATATCCGTCCAGTCCACATCTACATCCACCATAGAGCGGGTGGTTATCTGCTTGCTGCTACTGCGTTTCACTTCGGGAATAAAACGTACCCGTATGCCATTAATCTGTGCGGAATTTACTTCGGCAGACGTGGCTACGCCTTTCTTGTTCGTGGCGGTGGTATAATAGAAAGTACCTACCCCTTCAATCTTCACGGTACGTCCCATAGCCATATAGTCGGCCATTACGCCTCCCAGGTTCTTCAGCACGGCATACGTGTCACCGCGGGTAACGGTAGAGAGCAAGGAGAGCTTGTCCGCCACCTTGTCTGTAGCAATAGGCGTACCGATGGTAATTGCTTTCGGATACCACAAATCGTTCAGCTTCGATTGGAATTTCTTGTAAAATGCCATAATAATAATGTTTTAAATGATTAATAATATATAGTTGATTTCTCTTGTCTCACCCGAGAAGCAGAAGTCTTCACCGCGAGGCCTCAGCGATTCAGCCCTCTGCTTTTCTCAAATTCGATGTCGCAAAGTTAGGGTGGAAAAGAAGGGAAAACAAGGAAATGGCATCTACAGCCCGTTTTCATAAATCACTAATAAATAAGGTTTTGCAAAACGACCATCTCTACAAGGGGAAGAGAAATACAAGAGGAACATGGCATCAATCTCTACAAGCGATAGGCGCAAATGGCTGATAATGAGACATGACTTTCTAATGAATCTCTACAACAACCGTCAAAGCCGTTCTTCGTTCTACCCTCATGTCACGCCCCTTTCGTTTAAAGGAACAGATTTTATCCGCATATTTTACCATCTGTGACTCTCGTCAACGGAGTTTCCTCCTACCCCCTCCAGAACACCTTCCGGGCGGGGGTACAATGAGTCAGGGAGTGAAAGGCATTCAGTCCCTGAGTGAAAGGCTTTCAGTCCCTGACTGAATCAGGTTCCTTCAATGAGCGAAACGGAAAACTTCCGCAAACGAAGTTTTTCTGAAGATATTTGTAAAAAAAAGCACAATTATCCGCATGGAAGATAAAGCTTCCAATGTCTTTTTCCCCCTACTCTACTTCTCCGAACGCCCTTCGGAAATCTCTGCCCGAGGGCAACTGGAACACCTGCAAGTCGAATTCGGGGATAATCGCCAGCACATGGTCGAAGACATCGGCCTGCACCCCCTCGTATGGCACCCAGTCTTTCAGGGCACAGAAGAAATAAAGCTCCATCGGAATGCCGTGGTCGGTAGGCTGTAGCTGGCGCACCATGCAGGTCAGCTCTTGGTTTACGTCGGGAAGACTTTTCAGATAAGCCGTCAGATAGGCACGAAACACACCCAGATTGGTCTGGCGGCGTCCGTTGACAAGGATGGAATTATCAATGCCGTTTTCCGCATTGTACTTTTCAATCACTACTTCCGTCTGTTCCACATAATCTTTCAGCAGTTGTATCTTGCGATATTTCGCCAGCATCTCCGGTGTGCAGAAGCGGACACTGGTCATGTCGATATTGATGCTGCGCTTCACACGCCGCCCGCCACTCTCGAGCATGCCGCGCCAGTTCTGGAAGGAGTCGCTGACAAGCAGGTAAGGAGGGATGGTGGTGATGGTATTGTCCCAGTTGCGCACTTTCACGGTGTTCAGTGTCACTTCTATCACCGTGCCGTCGGCACCATACTTGGGCATGGCAATCCAGTCGCCCACCTTCAGCATGTCGTTTGCCGAAAGCTGCACACCGGAGACAAAGCCCATAATGGAATCCTTGAACACCAGCATCAGGATGGCAGCCGAAGCACCCAGTCCGGCAAGCAGCGAAAGCGGGTCGCGGTCTATCAGCTCGCCCACAACCACAATGCCGCCCACCAGCCACAGAATGACCTGCATGGTCTGCAACATCCCCTTCAGGGGGCGGTCGCGGAACTGCTCCCTCTCGCTGTACACACAGTAAACGGCTTTCAGGAAAGAGTTGACGAAGCTCAGGAATGTTATGATAATGTAAATAAGGCAGATGCGACGGATGAAATCCATCGTGGAGGAGGCGGACTCGGCAAATGCCACCGGAACAAATATATAGATGATGATGGGAGCCACCATACGGCTCAAATGTACCAATACCTTGCGGTCGAATACAATGTCGTCCCAGGTAGCCTTGGTCTTCTTTACCAACTGCGCCACTACCCTCAACAGAATCTTCCGGCACAAGGCATCTGCCAGAAAAGCGATGGCAAGTACCAGTGCAAAGGCAATGAAGGGGTCGAGCATGTCGGCACTGGAAGGGGATATGCCCCAAGAAATCAAAATATCGTCTATTTTCTTCAGTATTTCCATAATGTAGCCTCTCCCCCCGGCCCCTCCCCCGCAGGGATGGGGGACGGGGGATACTTTTATTGTGTATCAACTATTATTCTATTCTCTCTTTATGCCGTTCTCCCTTCCTTCTCTCCCTACAGAGTCGGGAGAGAGGCTTAGGAACTCCCGTATATCTTCCTTTAACCACTGATAAAGATAAAGGTTCTTGTAGCCGCTGTTTTTTTTCAGCATCACGGACACATTGACCTGGCTGTTCTCATAACCCGCCAGTTCGTTGCGGAACTGTTCGTCATGCCCTGCCAGGCGCTTTATCTCCTGCTCGCGCTCGCGACGCAAGACGGTACATACCGGGATGAGGAGTTTCAGCACCACATAGTCCATGATATGATGCCCCTGGATATAGAGATAGGTATTGTCCGGAGTCAGTCCCAGACGTTCCAGTTCCGTCCCCAGTTGCTCCACCCGGTCGATATGATGCGGAAAACGGGTTTGCAGTTCGGACAGCTTCGCCGATACCGTCTTTTGCATCTCCTCCAGACTGCGGTAAGGATGGCGCAGGTTTATCTCCTGCAGGCGCACGCAGACGTTGAAGTCGTACATCGGGAAGGTATGCGTGTCGTGCCGGCGATAGAACCAGATATTCCACAGAAACAACGGATAGGCAATCTGCGAATAACGCTTCAGGAAAGCGGAAAAGTCCAGAATATGCCGGTCGTTCAGCGTTGCCTGCACACAGACCTCATGCAGGCTGTCGGCAAAGCAGTGAAAGTTCTCGATGGCATAACCGTACGTCTGGAAGATATAGGGACTCTTGTTTATCTTATGCGATACTTTGGTGGCACCTTGAAGCAGGAAGTCATAGTCGCTGTCTACACACGCTATCAGGCTGCGCCCCAGTTCCGATGTGTTCAACGTATTCATCAGCACCATCTTCTTGCCCTTTGTCAGAGAGGTGGCAGACGGAAGCATCACCTGGAAATAGCGTTCCTCGTTCTCGAACTCGGACAACAGTGTCCGCCAAAATGAAAAAGATTACCTTGTTTTTATTTATGATGCTCGCTGCAATGGCGGTAAAAGCACAAGTTTACGCAGGAGGAAGCCTTGGCTTCTGGTATGACAACGGAGATGATGGCGGAATTGAAACCACAACATTCACCATTTCTCCCGAAATAGGTTACAACCTCAACTCCAAGTGGGCAATAGGTGTGGCACTCGGTTTCTCTCACATAACCGCCAGCGACGAAACCAAAATAAAGACTACCGGATTTGCCATCGCACCCTACGCACGTTTTTCTTTCTACGAAAACAAGATGGTACGCTTGTTCATTGACGGCGGCTTTGGATTCTCGACCGTAAACAGTGATGTGACAAAGACGATAGACGGCATTGAAGTAGGTTTCAAACCCGGCATTGCCCTAAAGCTGAACGAACACTTCAGCCTAGTCGGCAAGGTGGGATTCTTAGGATATCGGGATGACTATATATCCGGTGCCGACGGACAAGGATTGCTATTGAGCAGTGAAGATTTGTCTTTGGGATTCCACTATGAGTTCTAATCCACTCCCTTCTTCTTGTTTTTATCCCTTTCGCAATTCCGCGAAACAGATATCCAGCAGATTCTTGGAGACACAAAGGAAGTCAGGTTGCCTTGCAGCACCTGGCTTTCTTTATCAACCAGTATCGCCTCAATCTTCGGACTTTCCCTGACTACGCTCCACCATGATGACTCACAGTGTTCCGGCACGCACCCGGCTCAGAGACTCGGGAGTCATTAACAGATAAGATGCCATGTGGTTGACTGAGGCACGCCGGGCTATCTCCGGATAGTCCCTGACGAAACGCGCATACCGCTCACGTGAGGTTTCGAAACGCCAAGAGTCAGCTTTATATTGGGAAAGCATTAAAGACCCCTCCAGCAAATGACGAAGCAGACGGGCTATATGCAGATAGCGCTCAGAGAGTTCGACCAGCCCTGCATACGAAATGCTCCAGATGACGCCTTCCTCCAGAGATTCCAGCTGAAGACAATTACGGCGTCCGGTGAAAAGGCTGACGATGCACATAGCGCCGTCACCATCGCAGGCAAAGTTCTCGGTAATGTCTCGGCCTTCTTTGAAATAGAACTGGCGAAGCAGTCCTTTCTCTACGAAAACAATATCCCTGGCTATATCTTTCTCACTAATCAACAGCTCTCCTTTGTGCACCTCACGGCGTACAAACAAACCGGCAATGAGCTCCAGTTCCTCAGAAGGGAGTTCATGAAGGCAGCGGGTAAACCGCCGCGCCACTTCCATGTTGTTTTCCTTAGTCATCGATATAGGGAAAGGGATAATGCCCTTATTTCTTCAGTTCTGCAAAATAGGTGTCCAGCAAGTTCTTGGCAGCTACAAAAGAAGTCAAGTTGCCTTGCAGCACCTGGGTTTCCTCGCCAGTCAGCATCGCTTCAATCTGCGGATTATGATAGAAGCTGTCGCGCAGCTGTTCGTTGATAGTCTCATACATCCAGTATTTGCTTTGTTCGTTGCGGCGGTATTCAAAGTAGCCGTTCTCTTTCACAAAGTCAATGTATTTGTAGACCATATCCCACACTTCTTTCACACCAAGATTATAGAACCCGGAATAAGTCAGCACTTGAGGAGTCCAACCGCTCTCCGGAGCCGGGAAGAGGTGCAGTGCGTTACGGAACTGCGTTGCTGCCAGCCTGGCCCGCTCCAGATTGTCGCCATCAGCCTTATTAATGACAATACCATCGGCCATTTCCATGATGCCTCGCTTGATGCCTTGCAACTCATCACCCGTACCCGCCAGCTGTATCAGCAGGAAGAAGTCTACCATGGAATGTACGGCAGTCTCGCTCTGCCCCACCCCTACCGTCTCTACAAATATCTTGTCGAAACCGGCAGCCTCACAAAGCACAATCGTTTCACGCGTCTTGCGTGCCACACCACCCAGCGAACCGGCAGAGGGACTGGGACGTATAAAGGACTTGGGATGGACGGAGAGTTTCTCCATACGCGTCTTATCACCGAGAATACTGCCTTTGCTGCGTTCGCTGCTCGGGTCAATGGCAAGAACGGCCAATTTGCCACCGTGTTCCTCCAGTACATGCAAGCCAAATACATCAATAGAGGTACTCTTACCAGCACCGGGCACACCGCTGATACCCACACGGACAGAGCTGCCCGAATAGGGCAAACACTTCTCTATCACCTCCTGCGCCAAAGCCTGGTGCTCCAGTTTCACACTCTCCACCAGCGTCACAGCCTGGCTGAGTACCGTAACATCACCTTTCACTATACCCTCCACATAGTCTGATACGGACAGTTCACGCTTCTTCCGTCTGGGACGGTTCTTCAAGTAAGGATTGACCGATGAAGGTTGCTCAATGCCTGCATTGACAACCAAGCCTTTATATGCTTCATTATTTTCGGGATGTTCCATGGTTTAATGTGCTAATATGGTTAATGTGCTAATATGCTAATGCAGGCCATGTGCCAGTGTAATGAATGCGTTAATAGGCTTTTAGGATAGTTGCGACTATCTCCATTAGCACATTTCCCACATTAGCACATTACTTTATATTGATTTCAACTTTCGGCTGCATCGGGTCATTGGTAATCATCAGCAGGCGCAAATGACGACGCTTCTTACCTATATTCTTTTTCATTACCGTTACCCGCAGGCGGGTGCTTTCGCCGGGTTGCAATACACTCTTCTTGAGGTTAACTCCCACTGCCGGGTGGAATACCTGGAGCTTGTTTATCTGTAAAGGAGAACGCCCGGTATTGGTAATGGTAATATCTTGATGTGCTTTTGACTTCTTGGCCAATATCGCACTCATATCAACCTCCTTGGCAGAAAGGCTGATGGCAGGAGCATTTGCCTTCTCCACTTCCGTCATTCTGGAGAAATCCGGCAGAAGAATGGCAGAAACGGGAATCTCGTTTTCATCGCCCACCTTGTCACCGGAAAAGCGAGAAAGATAGACCGACGCTTGAGTCAGTCCGAGGTCAGTCAGTCTTTCCGAATTCAATGTAAGTGTAATCACTCCTTTTTCTCCCTTTTGCAAGACATTGGGCTCTACTTTAGTCTGCAAATAAGGGGGCAGATGCATCAGTACCGGTTCATAAGGACGGTCGGAAAGATTGACCACACCGATATGAATCACCTGCTGCTCACCATGCTGAATATCAGGGAAGTCGAGACTGTTCTTGTCAATACGTATCTGACCGATAAGAAAAGGATGTGTCTTGGTGAAATCCTTGATTTCCCGTACAACCTCTCCATTGAATTTCAAATAGACCAGATTGGGCTGCGCATTGCTGTAAATGGCCACGGATTTCTGGAAATGTCCCAATGCTTCGGCATCGAAAGTCACATTCACCGTTCCTTTTGCTCCCGGTGCAATGGGCGTTTTTGTCCACTGTACCACGGAGCAGGCGCAATCCGGCTCTACTTCTGTAAGCACCAAAGGCCGGTCACCCGTATTGGTGATGGTATATTGCACAGTCACGGGATGCTTCCATTCTATCTGGCCGAAGTCGTGCATCTCTGTATTCGAAGTAAAACGCGCTTGTGCTACGGCAGCCAATACCACACTTGCAAGCACATATAAAGTTATCAATATCCGCTTCATCTATTTTTCTTAATATCAAGGTTTCCTAATTCTGCTGCTCTCATTGAGAAACTGTTTTGATTTTATTTCAGCTTCCTTCTGAGGAAACATGAAAAAAGAAAAACAAAACAGTTTCTCAATATTAGTCGGACAAAAATAGGTGTTTTTAGCGAGAGTACCTAAAATAGCGTGGCGCAATTTCAGTAAATTGCGCCACGCAGTCATCTTTATCAACAAATCAGATAATGATGAAAAAGTTTCATTTTTTCCGGTATCGAGCCCCTCGCTCCCCCGGTGTGAGAAAAATGCCCTGCACAGAAGAGACCGGGAGAGAGAAGGGTAAGGCCGAAAGGGAAGTTGTGTGAAGACATATTTACACCTTAACACTAATCACACTGATTGACCACGATATCACCTCCCGCCGAATGCGAGGCATACTCCGGAGCATATGCACACTGTATAGTGGCCAGCCCCGTTTCGTATGTTCCGCCACGGGATATGCGATAACTGTGCTCCAAGACATAAACGCCTTTGCCCAAATGGTCGAAGAAGAAATTGGTTGCGGCATCTTCCACTTCTGCATAATAACCGAGGCCATTACTCCAACGATAACCGGAAAGCGAACCTATAGGTTCAAAGCAGGCACCCCGCTGGTCTTTCAACTGAACAAAATCCATAGCACGGTCTAAGCGAATAGTCAAACGGGCCACCACCTTATCACCGACAGACAACCGGGTTCCTTCTGCAACCGGCTGCAAGGACTTGCTGCCTCCGGCCGATATACGTTCCACATAAAGTTTCTTCTCTACATTCAATTCACAGCCCTGCTGCTTTACATCGGATATGGGTGACAGATACTGAGCATAAACAGCTCCCCAGGCAATGCCTGCATCCCGTTTCTCTACTGTGACGGTTTTAGCTTTCAGCTCCGGACTTCCTTGGGCGAAGGTTTCCTTGACATAACCCAGTCCCGGGATTGCCGTCTTTGCAGGCGACAATGTTTCCACAACTTTATCACCTAACGTAATACGTACGTCTCCCCGGCTTTCCAGCAGATTAGTGCCCTGACAAAGCAATGCATAAACAGCATCAGCCGTTGCAACCGGAGAATTCCAGCCGGCAGTCTGCTTCTGTTTCAGCAGCCAGAGCTTCATTTCCTCCACCAAAGCATCGTTGCCACCTGCCATGCGCAAAGCTTCCATTACTTCCACGTGGGCAGGGATGGGAAGCATACCCCAGTTGTATGGATTTGCATGGAAAGCAAAGTATGCGCCCATTTCATCCGTTTGTACCAGATGTTCCTTGAGGGAAGCAATGAATTCATTCGCCTCGGCTGTACGCCCTGCAGCTTTCAGAATGATGGCAGACTGTGCCTTGCTACTCATTGTTCCATCTTTAAGATTGGCACCTACTTTTGATAGGAAATAGCGGTAAGCCGCTTGATTGTCTACCGGCACTTGTTCGCCGCTAAGGGCTATCAGATACAGATATGTCATTGCCGATTCGGAATTGGCAGTAATTCTGGCGCCATTTTTTTCGGCTTTACGGATATTGCGATACTCTTCCAAAGCCTGCCGGTTCAAATAGCCGAAAGCTTTCTGCCGCATGGCGGCAACTTCTTCAGGCAGTTCATTCTTCGTCAGCAAAGGAAGACGAACAAGCAATCCTGTAATATAGCCGGTTATATAGCGACTGCCGGACATTCCTTTATACCAGCTCCATCCACCGTCTTCACCCTGCAATTCTTTCAATTTGGTAAAAGCGGAAAGATTGCGGTTATTCAGTTGGTTGATATCGAACAGCATGGCAATACGTGCCTGCTGTTCAGCCTCAGTAGTAGCTTCCAATACCCACGGAGACTCGCTGAGCAGGATATTCTTCACACCCTGATTCTTCTCCAACCGGCTGAGGAAGGTTTCTTTCGTGCCACCGGCAGTCTGCCAACTGTCAAATACAGTCTTAATCCGTGGCTGGCTGTTGGCAATGAAGCCCGCCAGACTATTGGCATACCAAGCGGTAGCCCAAGAAATGGCATTATCATTGCCAGGCAGGCTCAATGCCGGCAAAGCCTGCACGGCATACCAAGCCGGATTCCCGGTGAATTCCACAGTCAGACGACGGTCTGTTGCTGTACGGCTATTACAATTGAAAAGACTGTCTAATGAGAACGTACGGGTCTCCTCGCCGCGGATAGGCATAGCAAGCGTTTCCGTAATATACTCCTTATTACTTAATACGGGCAACAGATGCTGCTCTCCATCGCTGAACGTACCTCCATTGGCAACCATACGAACACCAAGCAAGTCATAGCGGTCGGACACTTCAAAATGGAAGTTGACGGCAGTATTTCTTCCCGCTTCTACCGAGAATTTCCGGTGCTGGGTAGCAATAACTTTCTCCGTCATAGGGTCGAACAACGTCAATACTGCCGTTCCTTTCATCGCTTTACCCGTCAGATTGGCTATTGTTCCTACTATCTGCGTTTTATCTCCAACGCGGACAAACCGAGGCATATTCGGAGTCAGCATAAACTCCTTGGCAGTTACAACGGAAGCATCCAACATCCCGGTTAGCATATCCTTGGTATGCGAGTAGCCACGGAAATTCCAACGAGTCAGGCTCTGCGGCATCGTAAAGGAAAACGCAAGCTCCCCTTGTTCGTTGGTACGGAGTTGAGGATAAAAAAAGGCTGTTTCGGCAAAGTTGACGCGAAGCCCCTCAATAGGTTGCAAGGCCTCGCCAACCGGTATCGTTTCCAATTCAAAAACAACATCTTCCACTGCGTCTTCCGCTACTTGCGCAGGAGCATATTTCACCTCAACAGCATTCCCGGATTCTTTTTTGGCAGCAAGCATCGGTTGGTTGGCACCTTGTATTCTAAAATTACCGGTCAATGAGCTATTCCGGGTAGTCCCATATCCTACAACACTTACTTCTTCCAAAAGTGCAGTTTCTTCTACCATCACTATCTGCATCCTTCCATCCATATAAGGAGAACAGAAGCGGTCGAACGACCACACCGGAACCCTCCAAGCCTTCAACGGGAAATAAATGGAGAAGCGATTGCTATTATAACGGCTCGCACCACGGAATGCTCCATACAGATTATCCGGATAGAAGACCCGTAGTATCTGGTCACTCTTATAAATCTTATCCAGTGAAGCGTCGTACATCGTAGCCAACATCTCAGCCGCAGCAGGCATGCCTTGAGGCGTCTTTATGACGAGCTTCCATTCTTCCTCCTGTCCGGGACGCAAACGGTCACGGAACACTTCCCATTTCATGTCAAGAGCACGTTCCGGCTGCCGCTTCTTCAATTCAACCTGATGACTGTACATCTCACCATCTTTCACAAAACTGAAAAGAATGACGACTCCCTTGCCATATGCTTCCTTATAAGGGAATTCCATACGGATAATGGTATCATCCAACCGCAACACACGGCTTTCAACGCGTTTTCTATCACAAAATACATCCATCAGCACGTATGCGTCCCGATAAGAAGTTCCCAAAAGGAAAGCGGCAGGATGCTGTTCGTCAAATTGTTCATTTTCTTTATAATAGAAGAAATCGGTAAACGTAGCCGGACGTTTGTCACTCTTTGAAAAGAGCATGAAAGCATCACCGCCATAATCTCCATTGTTTTCTTCACGGCTTAAGCTGTCACGCACGGAAAGCTCCAGACGATAACTGCCTGAAGGCAGTTTACCCCAA
>ERZ778516.315-NODE-315-length-41339-cov-5.896449_pt1 | contig 41339 bp, 41 predicted proteins | sample MGYA00510342_ERZ778516 | MGnify/ENA primary metagenome ERZ778516 (study PRJEB29527, sample SAMN07138961) | mouse gut metagenome | material: feces | host: mouse | place: China:Nanjing | collected 2016-01-25 ...
AAGAAAATATATTAATAAATGGTATTAACTTAAATATAATAGATACAGCAGGAATTAGAGACAGTGAGGATAAAGTTGAGCAGATAGGGATAGAAAGGGCAAAAAAATGTGCCGAGCAGGCAGAGCTTATTTTATATGTGCTGGATTCTTCGAGAAATCTTGATGAAAATGACAAAAAGATTCTTGAGATTATAAAAGAAAAAAAAGCTGTTTTTTTATATAATAAGAGTGATTTGAATCCTGTGCTTAAGATAGAGGAAATCAAAAAAATAGCAAATGCTCCTGTTATAAAAATATCTGCAAAGCATGGACATGGTATAGAAGAATTTGAAGATTTAATAAAGGAAATGTTTTTGAAGGAAAAAATAGGAGGAAATAACGAGGTATTTATTACCAGTGCAAGGCAGAAAAATGATATTTTTAATGCTTGTCAGAGTATCATTATGGTGGAGCAGAGCATCAGTGAAGGAGTATCGGAGGATTTTTATACAATTGATTTTATGAATGCCTATGAATCTTTGGGAAGAGTGATAGGAGAGGCTGTGGAAGAAGATTTGGTAAACACAATATTTAGCAGGTTCTGTATGGGAAAATAAATTTTTAGAAAAGACAAAAGATTTGATAAGATTTTCACGGTTCATTTTTGTAAGAAAAGTGAAGAGAAGGGAGAGGAAGCAAAGTGAAAGGTTATATGGAAGAGAATTATGATGTGCTTGTAGTGGGAGCGGGACATGCAGGCTGTGAAGCAGCTCTTGCATCGGCAAGACTGGGATTGAATACCATTTTGTTTACAGTCAGTGTGGACAGTATTGCGCTTATGCCCTGCAATCCAAATATAGGTGGCAGCTCGAAGGGACATCTGGTAAGAGAGGTCGACGCACTCGGCGGGGAAATGGGAAAAAATATTGACAAAACTTTTATTCAGTCAAAAATGTTAAATGCATCAAAGGGACCGGCAGTACATTCTCTGCGGGCACAGGCGGATAAAAAGGACTATTCTCAGAAGATGAGAGAGACGCTTGAAAATACAGAGAATCTTACGATTCGGCAGGCGGAAGTATCAGAAATTTTAGTAGAGAATGGAAGGATTACAGGGGCAAAAACTTTTTCTGGAGCAGTTTATCATGTGAAGGCAGTAATTTTGTGTACAGGGACATATTTAAGGGCAAGATGTATTTACGGAGATGTAAGCAATGCGACCGGTCCAAACGGGCTGCAGGCCGCAAATCATCTGACGGATTGTCTGAAATCGCTGGGAATAGAAATGTATCGTTTTAAGACGGGCACACCAGCGAGAGTGGATAAGAGAAGCATTGATTTTACAAAGATGGAGATACAGCGGGGAGATGAAAAAGTAGTACCGTTTTCATTTTCTACGGACCCTGAATCTGTGCAGAAAGAACAGGCTGTTTGTTGGCTGACTTATACAAATAATAAAACACATGAAATTATCAGAGAGAATATTGACCGTTCGCCATTATTTTCAGGAGTAATAGAAGGAACCGGTCCCAGATATTGTCCGTCGATTGAAGACAAGGTAATGAAATTTGCAGATAAAGAAAGGCATCAGATTTTTGTGGAGCCGGAAGGATTGTATACAAATGAAATGTATCTTGGAGGAATGTCAAGTTCACTGCCGGAGGATGTTCAGTATATGATGTATCGAACTGTGCCCGGACTGGAAAATGTTAAAATTGTAAGGAATGCCTATGCGATTGAATATGATTGTATTAATCCGGGACAGCTTCTTCCTACTTTGGAATTTAAGAAAATTCAGGGATTGTTCAGCGCAGGACAGTTTAATGGAAGTTCAGGCTATGAGGAAGCAGCGGCACAGGGAATCGTGGCAGGAATTAATGCTGCAATGGAAATTTTGGGAAAAGAACAGATTGTGATTGACAGGTCACAGGGATATATAGGTGTGTTGATTGATGATTTGGTGACAAAGGAAAATCATGAGCCATACAGAATGATGACATCAAGGGCAGAATACAGGCTGTTGTTAAGGCAGGATAATGCTGATTTAAGGCTGACATCTGTTGGTTATCAGGTGGGGCTGGTAAGTAAGGATATGTATGACAGGGTTGAAAAAAAGAGAAAAATGATAGAGCAGGAAGTGAAGCGATTGTCTGAAGTTACGATTGGAGCAAACGGGAAAACTCAGGAATTTCTGGAAAAATATCACAGTTCCGAACTTAAAACAGGGGTTACGCTTGCGGAGCTTATCCGAAGACCAGAACTTGATTATGACAAGGTGGCAGAGCTTGACGATGAAAGAGAAGAATTACCATATGATGTAATAGAACAGGTAAATATTCAGATTAAGTATGAGGGATATATTACGAGGCAGTTAAAACAGGTGGAGCAGTATAAAAAGCTGGAAGGAAAAAAACTGAAGCGGGATTTCGATTATTCAGAAGTGAAGGGAATGAGAAAGGAAGCGATTCAGAAAATGAATCTTTATAAACCATTGTCAGTAGGACAGGCCTCAAGGATTTCCGGAGTTTCTCCGGCGGATATTTCAGTGCTGCTGGTTTATCTGGAACAGCAGAGAGGAAATCATGGAGGAAAAAGTGAGAGATAGAATAGATGTGTTGACTGAGAAATTGGAATTGTTGGATATAACGGTAAGTCAAAAGCAGATAGAGCAGTTTTTGATGTTTTATGAAATGATGATAAATACAAATCAGGTAATGAATCTTACTTCGATTACAGAGCCTGTGGAGGTAATGGACAAACATTTTGTGGACAGTCTTGCAGTGAAAAGGATATATGATTTGAATCAAAAGGTATCTGTGATAGATGTGGGAACAGGAGCAGGATTTCCGGGAATTCCACTCAAGATAGTATTTCCGGAAATTCATATTGTGCTGCTGGATTCGCTGAATAAGAGAGTAAAGTTTTTAAAAGATGTTGTGGAAGCACTGGAGCTTCAAAATGTAGAGTGTATTCATGGGAGAAGCGAAGATATTGGCAGAACAGATGAGTACAGGGAGAAATTTGATTTATGCGTTTCAAGAGCGGTGGCGAATCTGTCTGTACTTTCGGAATTATGTATTCCTTTTGTAAAAATCGGAGGGAGGTTTATTTCTTATAAGGCGGGAAAGAGTGCAGAAGAGATAGAAGATGCAAAAACGGCTGTGACAAAGCTGGGAGGAAAAATCAGAAGAGTGGAAGAATTTTCGTTGCCGGGGACAGAGCTGGAGAGGGTGTTTGTGGAGATTGAGAAGATAAAAGAGACGGAGAGAAAATATCCAAGAAAAGCGGGAATGCCGGAAAGGATGCCATTGAAGTAGAAAGAAAGAGTAAAAGGAAACAGAACAAACATAAATAACCGCGGAAGGGAGCTATTTTACTCTTTCGCGGTTATAGTTTGTATTTGGTATATCATATTGTTAGCTGGCATCAGGATAATTAATCAAAGTTTTGCAGCGTTTTTGCATTTAATGTATTATACTATAATGAAGCACGCTGATGCGTGCGTAGGTCATCAAACTTTGTTTGATGATGTTATACCATGAAATGTGTTCTTATTTTAGAAAATTCTTTATGGCATTTGTAAGTTCTTCTGGATTTTCTAATTGAGGAAGATGCTTGGAATTTGTTATGCTTAGAAATTCTATGTCAGGATAGAATTTCTTGTATTCGTTTACAGTTTCTAAAATATTTGCTTCATTTTCACCTCCAATTATAAAGACAGGGTTGTCCAACTGTTTTAGAGAGATTGTAACATCTGCATGAGTGTAGTTGTTTTGGATGCTTGAAAACAGGGATTTTGATGTCTCGTTGTTATGATAAGAAGAATAGTAGGCATCAATATAGCCTGTACTTGTTTTGTATGGGTTATTGAAGTAGGAATGATAAAATAGATTTTCATAATCTTCTCGTTTGTTTTGTCTGTTGGCATAGAATGTTCCTATAATTGGAAGATTATAAAATTTATTTTTATAGTAATTTTCTTTAGAAATAGGTTGCTTTTCGTATGTGATAGAGCTTGGGTTTATCATAATAATTTTGTCAAATATATTTTCTTTGTAATGTGCTGTCATTAGGGCAATGGAAGACGATGTGCCAGAACTGATGATATCACATTTTTCTTTTATAATATCAGAAACAAAATCACTGATAAGCTGAACAAATAGAAAATTTGTATATTTAAAACATGGTTTTTCAGAATGACCGCAGCCGATTAAATCAATAAGATATACAGTGTGGTCTTTTTCAAATTCTGAAATAAGATTCTGCCATTCAAAAGAAGAACTTCCTGCTGTCAGGTCATGGATAAAAAGCAGGGGAGAACCATTTCCTGATTTTGTATAGTAAATATCACCGTATTTCCATTTGTAATAAAGTTCACAGTAATGACTGGATGGAAATAATGTCTTTGCTTTGGAGGAAATGTATTTATTATGCAGATATAAACCCGCAATTGTCAGACTTGTAAGAGATAGTAGTTTACTTTTTTTCATGTTAAAATACTCCTTATTAAATAATAGATAGTAAATGGAAAATACTATATGCTACAATATAATTATAAGCCAAAATCAAAATATATACAATCAAAAAATAAAAAATGAAGATAGTAAATGTATTTTTTGTGTGATATAATGTCATCAAACAAAGCAAAGTATAGTTTGATGACATAGCGTGCTTCAGTATAGTATAAGAAAGAAAAGATGTGATAAAAATCTGAATGTTTCACGTGAAACATTTTAATTAAGAAAGAAAAGAGAAAATATCCTATATGAATTTTTTTGGACAAGAATAAAAAAGACGATGTTTTACCTAAAATATTTTGGACAGGAATGAGAAGATAATGTTTATATAAATTTAGGAAGCAATAAAAAAGAAAGATGATGCTTGTATAAAATTTTCAGATATCAGTAAAAAAAGAAAATGTTTCACGTGAAACATTTTAATAAAATAAAAATAGAAGTTGTTTTATGCTCACGTTTTGATAGAAAGTCCAGAGTAAAGTTATTTTAGATAAAAGTTGAAAATGAGAAATTTATAAATATTAAATGACATAGAAAGGGAAGAAAATGAAAACAGAAAGAACAATGAAATATTTACAAAACAGACTGCAATATTTAAAACAACTGGTCTTGGAGAATGAAGAAAAAAGAGATGTTTTAAATATAGAAAAGGAAGAATTATTTACTCAGATTGAAGAATATAAAAATAAAATAGATGAGGCATATGATGTGTTTTCACCAAAATCCACTAAAAATGATTTTATAAAGGAACAGATTAATTTGTTTGAGATAAAATTAAATCAGATTAATGATAATATAGAGGAATTGCACGAACAAATTGAATCAGGAAGAGAAGAGGCAGAGGAGATAGAGAAAGTAATTGAGGAATTAAAAAGCAAGATAGATGAAACGGATGAAATTATCAGTATATTAAACGAGATTGAAAAAGAAAGAGAGAGGGAAATAAACTGTATTGATATTACAAAAGAATATAAATTTGGGGATTATGATAATGGTGAAGAATATGATAATTATAATGGGTATCAAAGATATGATAATTATGAAGAATATAATCCTCTGGTTTGTAAAAAAATAGAGGTTGAAAAGAAAAAAATCAGAGATATTATATATAAATGTGAAAATTGTAGTACATTTATGGAACTCGATGTAAACAGATGTAAATTAGAACTTGATAATATAATTGGTCTGCTTGGAGATTTATTAAAATATCCAAGCAGGAAAGTAGAGGAAAATGAAGAAGTATAAAATTATTATATATTCAAAGAAAAAAATATTTATACAGTTATTATATACATATATCAGAGAATGGATTGAAAGAAAAAATAAAGAAGAATATATACTTTCTATAATGATAGAAGGAAGAAGTTCAATGGAAACAATAGATGCTGAATCACGTTTAGAAAATTGTATTTTATTATTTGACTGTTCTGATAAAGAAGAAATAGATAATTTAAAAAAGATTTTAAGTAAGAGAATAGAAAGTTGTGAAGGAATAGTCAGTAATAAACAATCAGTATATATTATATTATTCGATAATATATATTGTAGAATGGAAGAAACACTATTCTTTCAAGAAAAGAATAACTTATATTTTATTGATGATTTGCAGGAATTGACAGAGATAATAGAGAAGATAACCGATACAGATGATGATTCAAAAAAAGCATCAGATAATTTAACAAGAAGAGAGCGGGAAATATTAGTATTGATTACAAAAGGAAAACTGAATAAGGAAATTGCAAATGAGCTTAATATTACAGAAAGAACGGTAAAAAATCATATTGCAAATTTATTTAAAAAGATAAATGTTTATGACCGGACACAGGCGGCTGTTTATGCAATTAAATGTGGAATTTACAGTTTGTATCTGGAAGATTTATAAAAATAATATATTAAATCAGAAGAATCATATGGAATATATAAAATTTTATGGTATAATGTCATTAAACGAAGCAAAGCGTAGTTTGATGACATGGCGTGTTTCATTATGGCATAATGTTATTAACGAAGCAAAGTGTAGTTTAATGACCTGTACATTAGTGTGTTTCATTATAGTATAATGTTATTAAATAAAATTAATTCCATTATACAGAAAGTTTTGAAAATGTTTCACGTGAAACATTGAATAGTATATTGAAAGAATAATAGAAAGGAATACTTTTATGGGAAGAATAATAGCTGTTGCCAATCAAAAAGGAGGAGTAGGAAAAACAACTACTTCTATTAATCTGGCATCCTGTCTTGCAGAATTGAAGAAAAAGGTTTTACTAGTAGATATTGACCCTCAGGGGAATGGTACAAGCGGAGTAGGTGTTGACAAAAACAATGTAGAGAATACAGCATATACAATGATTGTAGGAGAATGTTCCATAGAACAGGCGATTATTTCTACGAAAATAGAAAATCTTGATGTTATTGCATCAAATGTAAGTCTGGCGGGAGCAGAAATTGATTTGCTTGAGAGCGAAAACAGAGAATATATATTAAAAAGTGAATTAAAAAAAGTAAAGGATAATTATGAGTTTATTATTATTGATTGTCCGCCTTCGTTAAATATATTAACAGTAAATGCAATGTCTGCAGCGGATACAATTCTTGTTCCAATCCAGTGTGAATATTATGCTTTGGAGGGTTTGACACAGCTTATGTATACCATTGAACTTGTAAAGAAGAGATTGAATCCTTTTCTGGAAATCGAGGGTGTCGTATTTACCATGTATGATGCCAGAACAAATCTTTCATTACAGGTTGTAGAAAATGTAAAAGGAAATTTAAAGCAAAATATTTATAAGACAATTATACCAAGAAATATCAGGCTGGCAGAAGCACCGAGTCATGGACTTCCTATTAATTTATATGATTCCAAATCCACTGGTGCGGAAAGCTATCGGTTATTGGCACAGGAAGTAGCAGAGAGACAGTAATCTATAATTTAGCGGGAGAATAATATGGCGAAAAAGAGTGGTTTGGGAAAAGGATTAGATTTACTTATTCCAAATAATACAAGTATAAAAACAGATGAGAAAATGGAAGAAAAATTAACAGAAAAAAAGGCGGAAGTGTTTGTAAAGTTATCTCAGGTGGAACCAAATAAATCACAGCCGAGAAAAAATTTTAATGAGGATTCTTTGATAGAATTGTCGGAAAGTATAAAACAGTTTGGAGTGATTCAGCCTTTAATTGTACAAAAGAAAGACGACTATTATGAAATTATTGCAGGTGAAAGGAGATGGAGAGCTGCAAAGCTGGCGGGGTTAAAAGAAATACCTGTTATTATCAGGGAATATTCAGATGAGGAAAGAATGGAAGTTGCATTGATAGAAAATCTTCAAAGAGAAGATTTAAATCCAGTGGAAGAAGCTTTGGCGTATAAAAGTCTGATAAAAGAATATAATTTAAAGCAGGATGAAATTGCTGAAAAGGTAAGCAAAAGCAGAACAGCGGTGACAAATTCCATGCGGCTTTTAAATCTTCCGGAAGAAGTACAGAATATGATTGTAGATGAAATGATAAGCAGTGGTCATGGAAGGGCACTTTTGTCTATTGAAGATGAAAAAATACAGATAAATATTGCAAATAAAATTTTTGAAGAAAAGTTAAGTGTAAGAGAAACAGAAAAGTTAGTAAAAGCGTTAAATAATCCAAAAGAAAAAAAAGAAAAGGAAGAGTATACAGATACTTTTATCTACGAGAAATTTGAAAATGATTTTAAAGAGATACTGGGAAGCAATGTCTCAATCAAAAGAAAAAGCAAGGATAAGGGAAAAATAGAAATTGATTATTATTCAAATGAGGATTTGGAGAGAATTATGGATTTAATAAAATCCATACAATAAAATAAATGAGGTATAAATATGAACAGTAAAATTTTAAATGCTCTGGGAATTGGTAGCATTGACCCTATGATTTTTATTTTGGTTTTAATTTTTCTTTGTATTATATTATTTGTTCTGGTAATTGTTTTAAATATTAAATTGGGAAAATTATCAGAAAAATATGAGGAGTTTATGAAGGGGAAGGATATGGAATCTATGGAAGAGCTGGTTATGAAAAGATTTGGTGAAATGGATAAAATGCTGGAAGATACAAATAAAAATCTGAAGGATATTGAAATGTTGTTTGAAAATATGAAATCAGTAGTTCAAAAGACAGGGATTGTAAAATATGATGCTTTTAATGAAATGGGAGGAAAGTTAAGTTTTGCATTAGCTATGCTGGATGGAAAAAATACAGGCTTTGTGCTGAATGCAATGCATAGCAGAGAAGGCTGCTATACATATATAAAAGAAATTATCAAGGGAGAATCCTATATTCCTCTTGGTGCAGAGGAGAAAAAGGCACTGGAACAGGCAATGCAGATAATCAGTGAATAGAGTGTAGGGCTGATATATAAGAATATAAATATAGAGCTGTCGCAAGAAATATTAAGTATATAATATAGTGAAATCGATAGGAAGATTTACAATATTATATGGAAATATTTTTGAATGTGACAGCTCTATAATTGTCATTACACATCATTTCATTTTCAACAGACAGGAATATATAATAATCTGTTATAAAGCAGTATTATATGATATATCATACAATACTGTTTTATAATAGGTATTTTTACATAATTTTAGCTATTCGCTGCTGCATCAATTAAGTCAGTAATTAGCTTTACAGAGTCTTTTAAAGGTGATGAATCCATATTACGAATATATTGAGTCTTATTTTTATAAACCTGATTTACAGTATGAATCAAAATGTCAGATGTTAATTCTTCTTCTTTCAATACTTCGCTGTAACCCTGTTTTTTAAAGGAGTCTGCATTTAGTATCTGGTCGCCCCGACTAGCATTCGCTGAAAGAGGAATTAAAATATTTGGTTTTTTGAGAGCCAGAATTTCGCATATGGCATTTGCACCGGCACGTGAAATAATAATCTGCGACATGGCAAATAAATCCTTTAATTCATCCTTAATATATTCAAATTGAATATATCCGGTTTTTCCCTGAAGGCTTTCTTCTAGTTTTCCTTTTCCGCACAGGTGAACTACCTGATAATTTTTTAAAAGTTCATCCAGCGATTTTCTTACGATTTGATTTACGGATGCTGCGCCGAGACTTCCGCCAATTACCATAATCACTGGTTTATCAGAAGTAAAATGGCACATGGATAATCCACGTGTTTTATTTCCTGATAAAAGTTCTGCACGAATTGGAGAACCAGTTAAAACAGATTTGCCCTTTGGAAGATATTCAGCAGTTTCCGGAAAATTATGGCACACCCTGTAAGCATGAGGAATAGCAATTTTATTGGCAAGTCCCGGCGTTATATCTGATTCGTGAATAATAACTGGAATTTTGTATTTGTCAGCAGCCAGAACAACAGGAACACTGACAAAACCTCCTTTAGAGAATACAACGTCTGGTCTGTATTCTTTTATAAATTTTTTTGCTTCTGAAAATCCCTTTATAACGCGAAAAGGGTCTGTAAAATTTTTTAAAGACATATAGCGTCTTAATTTTCCAGAAGAGATACCTATGTAGTCAATATTTAATTCTTCAATTAATTTTTTTTCAATGCCATCATAAGACCCCATATATTTAATTTCGTAGCCCATGTTTTTCAGTGCAGGGAGAAGTGCTATATTTGGAGTAACATGACCGGCAGTTCCGCCACCTGTTAATAATATTTTTTTCATTATTAAATATCCTTTCATGATAGAATCAAAGAAGAATCGTAAATTTAGTCACTAAACTCTTAAAGTATTAAGCAGTTTAGTGACTAATCCTTTAGATAATATTATATGCCTGTTTTATGCTATTTATAAGCATTTTTTAATGGTATCAAGAATTCTTTTTGCATCTTCCTCTTTTAAAGATTTATGGTCAAACGTGATTTTTGTATTATCATCCTTGTATCGTGGTATAAGATGAATGTGAAAATGAAACATTGTCTGTCCGGCAATTTCACCGTTGTTTTGAAGCAGATTAAAACCATCACACTGAAGAGAAGTTTTCATGGCACTCGCGACTTTTTTTGCCAGAACAAAAATTTTTGATGCAATTTCATCCTCAAGCTCAAAAAGGTTTGCATAATGTTCTTTTGGAATCAGCAGAGCATGTCCAAAAGAAGTAGGAGACAAATCAAGAAATACTTTAAACAGATTATCTTCGTACAGGGTGTAAGATGGAATATCACCTGAAGCTATTTTACAAAAAATACAGTTTTCATCTTTCATTTTTTTTCCTCTTTTCTAAAAATATATTTTTATCTAAAGCTGTTTTGGAGTTTCCTTCAAATACTTTGTTTTTATTATGAAAATGTGACTTTATTTATAATGATGTTTGAAAAACAGATATGGGAGCCGACGAATGGTTTCAATACATCTGTGTTACTATTAATCAAATATTTGAAAAACAGATATGAGAACTGACAGGAAGTTACTTTGTATTTCCTGTGACACAGTTTTAACGGTGCAGTTATACGGCGGAGAAATATAATATAGTTATCTACAATTTCCTGTGACACAGTTTTAACGGTGCAGTTATACGGCGGAGAAATACAATATAGTTATCTACAATTTCCTGTGACACAGTTTTAACAGTGCCGTTATACCTCAAACAAAGTAAGAAAGGTTTTTACAAACTTATGATGCTGCAACACTTCAGTCTAGCTAAAGTTAAAGAGCTGGTCCAACATTCTCATAGTATTGAAATTTCCTTTTGAGGACATTTCTCCTGTCATAAATGCTTTTTGGAAGGTTGAACGTCCTGATATAATATTTTCAAGTGTATTATAATTCAGTTTTAATGTAATATCAGGAGAAGAATTTTTTTCATAATCGACATTGATATTTATGCCATTTATTGTTATAGTCAATTCTTTTTCTCGGTCTTCAATAATAAAAGAATAAACACAGGAATATCCGGGCTGTGGATTATAATTTTCCTTAAAGGCGGAAATAAATTCATCTTCGGAATAATTTTGCTTTTTCAGAATATCTTTAAAAAATGATGCCAGTTCTTCAATATCTTCCTTTTGTTTTTTTACATAGATGTCGTCTGAAACATATTTTGAAAGCTGTTCACCCTCTTGAGGGGTAAGCTCTAAAGTATTATTAATATAATTCTGACGGATGCTGTAACTGCTGGAAGGAAAATTTACTAATTTTTTAGATACTGCACGATAAAGATTTTCTGTCTTTTTTTCAATTAGTAAACCATAATCATTATTTCCTTCAAAATCAATAGAATCCTCCACATAAGCACATATACCATCACAGGTCTTTCCTCCAAGAAGCTCCCATGCATTTGAAAGCATAAGATAGGAATCTTTTTCACCATAGGTGGTGGAGATGACTACTGGACTCATATACAGACTGCTTATTTTGGATTTATCTCCATATAGCCAGCACGAGTCGAGAAACTGCTGAAGATATCCTCCATATCCCATCCATTCAACACTGGCGGCTAATATAATCCCATCGGCTTCCTTTAAGGTTTGAGGAAGTGTAGTAATGGTATTTTTTAATTCATAAAGATTATATCTTGTGTATTTTACATGTAATTCATCTAAAACATTCTCGATTTTTCCTAATACATATAATGTAGGGTCCTCAATAATCCCACGTCCACCATAATAAATATTGATATTCATATGATTGAATGCCTTTCCTTAAAATATTTTATGTTTCACAGAAAATTGCTGTGAAATCATTCGCTTCTATTTTAGTATATTTTTTGTATATAGGCAAGAAAGAAATGTAAGAATAATACCAAACAATAAACCGCCGATATGAGCCACATTGTCAATAGAGCTGCTGAGGTATCCATTACTTATGGAAAGAACAACTATCAACAGTATATTTATAGGTTTCAAAGTTCTTCTATGATTTTTAGATATCAGCGCGATTATAATCAGTGCACCCAGTATTCCAAATACTGCACCGGAGGCGCCGGCCGATACTGTAATAACATCTGGTGAATTATGCATATAATACAGAGAGGACAAAATACTTGCGCCCAGACCACTGAAAATATAAATACACAGAAAACGAAAAGGTCCAAGAAATTTTTCAACAGCCGAGCCGACAAATGCGAGAGTAATCATATTATTCATAATATGTTCTGCGTTAAAATGAAGAAACATACAGGTAAATAAGCGATAGTATTCATGGTCTTCATATATTGCTTTCCAATAGGAGGCTCCATGCTCTAACAGATAACGGGAATTATTTGTTCCACCGGAGAAAGTCATAATAAGGAATACAATAATATTTACCGCAATTAACAATATTGTTATTATAGGTCGGAAAATTTTATTTTGTGCCTTCTGTTCAGAGGAGAGCAATTCTTCAAAATCTTTTTTCAGACCATAGTAATCCTCCGGCTGATTCTCAAAAACCATAAGACAACTTTTGGAGGTATCAAAAATCCAGAAATGATATGGCTGCATAAGAAGTCCTTTTTCCCGTTCCACATTGTTAGAGAAAATCATAAAAAATGAGGATACATTTCGAAAACCGTTGAATATAAACTTTCGTTCCAAAGCACTGCATAAATTGCCGAGTGTATCAATATTTATAAAAGTACTTTTTGTATTGTCGATTAGCAGACAGATATCCATGGTCATATTCGCAGATGTTTTCAAAAAAACATACACATTTGAAACATTTGCCTTTACATAACGAAAACCTTTACTTATAAATAAATTTGCTGCTTCATTAATAGTCATTTTTTCTCCAAATAATCAAATAAAATAAAATTATATGTTCCAAACTCTAGTGTAGTTTATTATCAGAAAAAAAACAAGTAAAATTTTACTGAAATATATAAGTAAGATGTGAAAAGGTAATATAGTCGCCGGTGTTGATTTCAGTAAGAGAATGTGGCTGAATAAGATTATTATTAATATAAGTTCCATTTGAAGAATTCATATCTTCAATATAATAATGTCCCTCCTTTAAATATATTTTTGCATGAATACGGCTTATCATGGGATTGTCAATAATCATATTTACATTATCTGTCATTTTTCCAATTATAAAAGGAAAGCTGACAAGTTCATTTTCAGAGGCAAAGTCTGTTCCTGTATAGACAAGGCGAGGAAGGCTTTCACTGCTCCGATATCCAAGAATTATTGTATCTTCATAATAATTTTTTTCTGAATAATTTTCATTTAAGTAATTTTTATTTGAATCATTTTCATTTGAGTAAATTTCATTTAAATAATTTTCATCTGAATCATTTTCTGTTGAATAACCTGCTGTTGAATAGTTTCCCGATGAATCACTTCCTGATAAATAGGTTTCAAGTGAATCATTTTCTGTTAAATGATTTCTGTATAAATTATTTTCTGTAAAATGACTTTTATATAAATCATTTTCTGCTGGATAATTTTTCATAGAATTATTTTTTGCTGGTTTTATGGTTTGATTTTTTATAATATCAGAATATTCGTTTTCTTCAAAAAAATCTTTTGCTGGTTTAGAGCAGAAGGAGGGGGCAGATTTGAACAGCCTTGAAGTTGTTTTTGGTTTATTTATCTGTTTGTTTTTGAAGTATGTAAACAGTTCAAAACATAGAAAAGATGCAATGCCGAATAAAATAACCATAAGCTCCATAGAAATTGCCCGAAGAACCAGACCATAATATAATATTGCAGCGATGACAGCAAAAAGAATACATACAGGAATTATAGCATACCGTTTTGAATTTTTCTTTAAGAAGTGTTTTGATATGTCTGAAAAGGATTCGGATTCATCATAGTCGGGAGCTGTATGAGATTCGTTTTGATTTATATACATACCATTATCACAGATATCTGCTTTCTGGTTTTTCTGAATTTGGTCTGTTTGCTCTGTTTGATTTATATGACTGTTTTGATGATTAAATACCTGTTTATTTAAAATTTCCATTAAATCGTCAAAAGTGTAATTTGCATTTATAGACTGCTGTTGAAGAGAATAGGCCAGTATAATACAATTTGTATCTTCATGATTTATTTTTGAAAGGATATAGCATATCAGGGTATTTAAAGATTCATAAAAATTATTTTTTTCACCGGGGCAATAGCAGAAATATAACGCTTTTGTCGCAATATTCATATAAATCATTTTTGGGTCCAGAACAATATAATCGGGTTCTAAAAGGTAATTGTTTATAGCATCAAGGGCAGATTTTAAAGACATAATCAAATGTCTTATGGTTTTATAATCAATATCACTGTTTTCATAAAAGCTGTAAATAGATTGTTTTGAGGAAATGTCATAAGTGAAATGAATTGTTCCATTTATATTTTGTGTGTCATAAGTAAGAAAGTGGTCAAGTTTGTTGCTTTTTAACATTTTACTTCTATAACATTCTTTATAATCTGATATGCTGTAATCACTAATCACAGCATAGTTTTTATTAAATATTTTTCGATATTCTATCTCCATATTTTCTCCATTCTAAGATTATTTATAATTGTTTTGGGTTCATGAAAAACTGCTTTGGGGAGTTGTTCTGTAAACTTTCCATGGTAAGGCAGTTATTTAATTGTTATCAGGTTTGGTAAAAAACGTTTTTCCTGCTTTGTGTGCCCGTAAAATTTCTGTATTATTATAATTGGAAAAAGTAACCGGAATATCATAGCCGGAACAAGTGATTTTAAGATTGTTTTTTTCTGATTTTAAGAAAAAGCGGAAAGTACTGTTCATAATAGATGTATTTTGAATTTTACTGTTTATATTATAAACTGTTTTATCAGTATAGTTGTACATATCCTGTATTTTCATGGAATATGAAATAAGGTATCTGTATGATATGGCCTTTGCAACAGCAGTATCATGAAGTGAAAAAACCAGCAAAAAAATGTATATTATTACAGCAAGAATAATTGGAAATACAATGGCAGCTTCTAAAGTAAAGGAAGCATTAAGAGAGCGGCAAAAAAGATAATTGATTATTTTTTTCATATTTTTTATATTCCTTTCCATGGCAGATAACGTCAAATTATCAGGAAAATTGTATATCCCAAAGTAATAAATGGTGCAAAGGGCAGTGCATATTTGCGGGAATATTTTTTTATAATTAAAGCGACAGATACAATGGAGGCCATCAGCAGAGATAAAAATAATATTATTAAAATTGAAGCAGATGGCATATAAAAAGACATAATTATCAATATGACAGCATCACCGGCACCAATAGCTCCCTTTGTAAAAAGAGAAACAAGAAGCACACAGATTCCAGATAAAAGGTTATATAACAAAATTTCAATATCAGCCCTGATAAAAAATGAATATATCAAAATTCCCAAGAATACAAAGAAAAGAGATAATTTTAAATTGATTTTTTTTGTTTTTATATCACTGATGGTACATGTGATAAGATATATGTATAAAATAAATGTTGTGATGTACGGAATCATTTTTATACTCCTTTCCAAGACATAAAGAAATTGTGAGAAATTATCAAACTTTTTTATGTCTTTATTATTTTTTCAATTTTTATCTTCATTAGAAAGTTCACTGCATCTTGAGCAAAGAGCATAATGTTTTTCTATATCCTTAAAATAACATTCATAAATATGAGAGGTAAGATAATAGCAGTCACGGGAATAGTGATAGACACTTCCTGTTTTGCTTATATAAATTACAGGGGTATTTTGAGCAGAAAAATTTTTTTCACATGCGCTGCACAGTGAAAACTTTCGATGAGAAGCTGTCTCATACTCAAAAAGAGAAACTTTATCTAATATTTCTGCGTATTTTATAAGGTAAGAACAGTATTTATTTGTGTGATAAACTGTACCATGTGCGGTCATATAGACAATGGAATCCTTATTGTTGTTATCATATATATTATGATTTCCCGTAAATAATTTAAAGCTGCATCTCTGAGCAACGGGAATATCAAGATTGAATTTTGAAATAAAAGGAACAGAGATATAATATGTAATAACAATATCTGCCGTGTCCGCCTTGTCAATTTTGCTGTGATAAAAGAAAATGCCATTTTCTCCGTTTTTTATATGTGAAATACGACATGATTTTTTGATATCCTGAGACATAAATAAAGAGCGAATGATTTCAGAGGCTATTATATTAGAATCAGGAAGAGATGTTTCCAAATTTGAGTAGATATAAGCAGAAGAATTTATTTTTCTTGCTGTTTCTTCTAGTCGAATCTGCAGAGTGGTATAAAGTGCCATAATGTTTATCAGATAAATCAGTGATAAAAGGGCAAGAACAAAAAATGGAAGAATCAGTGCTGCTTCAACAGTAAGAGAAGCTCTGACAGAGGAGGCATTTAAAATTGTTCTTTCCCTGCTCTGAACTGGCCTCGTAATAAATACGTGCATTGATACCGGGAGAGTACTATGTTTATTATTTTTAAAGGAATCAAAAGCAGAAGTAAAGAACAATTTTAAATGCCTCCTTTCAGTAGCCGTAGCTTTGTGTAAATTTATGTTGAAACACGGAATATGGATATTTATGGTAAAAAACAAAAGGATATTCAAAGCTGAAATTATATTTCATTCCGGTAATACATTCAGTCATTCGAAATTCAGAGGAATGGTTTTTCTTTATATCCATCTGAATTAAATCCATGGTTTTATAAATTGTGTCCACGTTAAAATCTGTATAGAGAAACAGCAGCAGATATTGTTTATATGAAAATCCAGTATTTTGATTTTTTGATTTTGTGTTGAAATCAAAGGTCAAAATATCGTCTAAACTCAGGGACCAGCTCTGTTTTGATTTAAACAATGGAATTTTATTCCCCTTCAGTAAGTCTCTGATATCAATCACCGCTTCCGCAGAAGCCCATGCACTTAAAATGGAAAGCTGAGTAAATTCCACCAGAAAAGGAACAGGGATTACTCCAACTGCTGCTACGGCGAGTGTTTTTGCCATTTGTCTTTTTTCTGAATCTGTATATAGATATGCAAGATTCAGCTTTGTACGCAGGGATTGAATTTTGAAAATAGATTTTAAAAGATTATTTTCATCACAGCAATCCCTGTTCAGCACATACTCAAGCTGATATTTTAATTCAGAAATATCGGATTTTTTATCAGTATAACATCCGAAGGTGTCTGAAAGATAAGTAAGATACATTAGTTTATCGGCACTGGATAAAAAATCAGAATGTTTCTTATATCTGCATACAGAAGATGGAAGAGAGGAGATATCCGTCTGGCGAGCCGAAATATCAGATGTTTTGTCAATATAAATATCCAGCGTACCCTTTGTAAGAAGCCTTTTTACTTTGTTAAAAATAGAATTTCTTTTTGAAATCGCTTCCTCTTCTGTAAGCATTGTTTCATTTACTGTGTCTTCAGATAATTCAGAGAGAGGGAAAGATGTATCTACCATATTTTCTTCTATATTAATATCAGAAATATCAACATAATTTTTGGAAAACGTATCAATAAAAGAAGATTGAAAAATAATATCGGCAGCATCTGAAGCCGCTTTGTAATTCATATAACGGATAATCTGGTCTGCAAAGATTTTTCCATTTTCATCCGTTATATGATAGATTTTGTCAGGATTGCATGTGTAGGAATTAATTTTGGAAAAATTATACCAGTTTCCTGTTAAATTGGCAGACGGTGAAAGGTTATCATTAACATATCTTTTTATCAGTGAAGTAAATGAAGAATCAGACATGTGAACTGCAAATATTGCATAATTTTCAAATAAGGGAAGTGAAAAATATCCTGCGGCAGATTCCAGCGCTATATGAGAAATTCCTTCCGTATGCGCCTTCACAAGATGTATTCTGGATGATTCCAATACTATCATAATAAAAGATAATATAATGGTAAAAATAAGACATAAAAACAGAGTGACAGCGGCGTTTATATTATAGTGATTACGTTTCATATGGGTTAAACACTTTTTATCTGAGTCTTAATTGACTTAAAAAGGGTGTTGATAATGGTTGTAATCTGGGATTTGAAAATCAACACAAGACCAACAACGACAAGAAGAATCAAAATAACTTCCACAACCCCCAGACCGGAAATACCTTCCTTGAATTTTTTTGAAAGCAGCAGAAATTTTGTGTAAAAAAAGCTTTTTAAATGTTCTTTTGCGTTATAAATGGCAGTTCTCATAGTAGTGTACCTCCTTGATAATAAATATAATTTGTTTATAGAATGTTCATGGATAAAAAAGCAGGAATCATAATCAGCATCATTACAACAATTAAGATTAAAACCATTGGAAGAAGCATTTTTGTGCCGGCTTTTTCACCAGATGATAATATATTACTTTTGTAAATCGAAAAGGCTTCACAAACCTCTTGATTTAATACATTTTGTAAATCGGACGAGCCTTTGCGGATATTTTGTTCAAGCAGTGTGCCAAGCTTAATATAGGCATGAAGCTGGCAGCGTTTTCCAAGCTCGGCATATGCGCCTGATTCCGGTGCACCGCTTTTAATTTTGTTTAACATAAATTCAATTTCCTGATAGATATAGCGGGAGCTGCCTTTCTTTTTATAATCAGCTAAAATGGTAGAAAACGCATTTTGAATCGTCAGTCCGGCACCATGCAGAAGCAGAAGTTTTGAAACAATTTCAGGATAATCAGATTCAAGCTGAGAAGCTCTTTTCTTTAATAATTTATCAATATCTGTCAGAGCAAATAAGAAAATAAATATGGAAATAATAATTCCAATTAATAAAAACAACAGAGTTGGTTTGTCTGAAATTTCATAAAATGAAAGCTGTCTGGAGCTTATACTTTCGGGAAGGGATACATCAGATGCAAAAGGACTGTTATTTTTATTTATATAATCTGATATTTTTTTCCCCAGCATTTCTGGTGTATCCATATCTAGGGGACCAAAACCAATGGAATGGTAAGACTAGCAGTATATTCACCAAGTGACAGACAGGCAGTAACTGAGGTAGCAGCACCACAGTTTTCAATATTTTCAGGATATATTTGTCCCAAATTATCAATTAGTTCTTCATTTTCTACTTCCCATCGAATAGTTAAGCCTTTGTCTCCAATCTCCGAGATAAAATGAAGAGGATATTTTATAGCTTCAATTCCTGTATTTTCACCTAAAAGTGCAGAGACAATCTCTTCCCGATACTCCTCAAAGATATCAAGAGTTTCCTTAAAGTCATATTCTTTGGGACTGACAGTAATATCAACAATGTGAGTTTCTTTATCTTCAATACTTACTTCAAGAGAATATGAGTCTTCCTCATCTGTTCGCTGTAAAGAAGTAACTTTTTTTGAACTGTTCAGAGCATTGCAGGAATACAAAAGGCCAATAAATATAGAGCCTGCAAGAATAAGAAGAGAATAGGATATTCTTTTTGCCTGCAACAGATATTCAATTTTATGAGTGTTTTTTCCTGAATACAGTTTGTCAAGTTTGTTTTTCAGCTTGGTATTATGAAAGGAATGATTTGGAAACAGTTTTTTTCGAAGGAAAGAAAAAATATCTATCAGGAAAAATGCAGTTCCATACATAAACTTGAGAGGGTATTCTTTTGCGGTTAAACTGGTAGTCAATTCTTTTTTGTAAACTCTTGTCAGCAGAAAAAAAGTCAGTAACGTAATTAACAGTAATAAATATATAATTATTATATTCATATAAATCCTCCTAATAAAGCTGATATAAAATCAGATTTTCACAGCAGAAAGTTTTAAACCGGTTACAACTGCCAGAATATAGAGTATCAGGCAGATGCTCATAATCAGAATACCGGTAATATTGTGGTAAACAGGTTCAAAGAATCCATCTGAAGACAGTCGTATGTAAATCATGATAACAACAGGCATAAGGAACATAATATTCTGTTCGTATTTTCTGGAGGAAAGTGCAGTTGTTATTTCTCTGTTAATGTCAATTTTTTCTCCGATTGTCTTAGAAGAAGATTTTATAATAGCAATAAGGTCTCCACCATTTCGTTTGGCAATCATTAATATCTGAGAAAACATAATAATATCGTTGCATTGAGAACGTATGGAAAAATCAGAAAAGATTTTTTCAACAGGAATATTAATAGCAAGTTTTTTTGACATTAAATCGAGCTCATTACAGATGTAAGAAGTTCTTCCATATAAAACTGTCATTTCTGTATTTGCTTCTTTTATGGAATTTTCAATGGAATATCCTGAATTTAAAGAGGCAGAAACGGAATGAAGCATATCTCTAAACTGCAAAATCAAACTGTCTTTTCTTCTTCTGCAAAGAAAATTGCCGATGCATCTGTAATAAATAATTATAAATGGAAGAAGAACGATTACAGGAATTAGAGAATCATAAAAAAGAAAGGATACTGTTGCAGATATGGACAAATAAATAATTCCATACAGCAGATATTCCATAAAAGACAGCCGGTAAACTGTATATTCTATCTGTGTCATATAATTCATCTCCCTTCTTTTATACCTGCCATCTGCAGTTTTAAAGTATTAATAAGCGGATTATTTGTTCTTTTCAGGGTTCCTTTGATTTTACCATAGATTTCCTCCTCTTCATGAAATACAAATAATGGATTTAAAATAATTTCATCATTTTTGTAATCTGCAATTTCTGTAATTTCAAGAACCCGTCTTGAATGGTCCCGAAGGCGGCCGAGATATATCATAATATCAAGCGCAGATGCAATTTGGCCCTTTATAGCACTGACTGGCATATCAACACCCATTAAAACCATAGTTTCCATTCGGCGCAGCATATCTTTGGGGCTGTTGCCATGACCAGTAGACATAGAACCGTCATGGCCGGTATTAAATGCGGTCAGCATATCAAGCGCTTCTGCGCCCCGAATTTCCCCTACGAGCAGCCTGTTTGGTCTCATGCGAAGTGCTGACCGTATCAGGTCTCGAATAGTGATTTCGTTTTTACCCTCTGTATTTGCCTGTCTGGCTTCTAGGCGGACAAGATTTGGAATATTGGAAATTTGAAGTTCCGCAGAGTCTTCGATGGTAATTACGCGTTCTGTTACAGGGATAAAATTTGACAGAGCATTTAAGAAAGTTGTTTTGCCGGAGCCCGTTCCTCCACAGACAAAGATGTTGTAGCCGGACAGAACAAGCTGTTTTAAATAATCGGCCGCTTCTATGGTAATGGAGTGGAAATCAATCAGATTTTGTATTGTCATCGGCGATTCGGAAAATTTACGGATAGTTACAGCAGGTCCATTTAATGCAATGGGATTCAGAACAATATTTACTCTTGAACCATCATATAATCTGGCATCGGCAATAGGAGAAGCTTCGTTTACACGGCGGTTTACATTGGATACAATCTGTTGTATCACATCCTGAAGTTTTTCGGGTGAAGAGAAATGAAAGTCAGATTTTATCAATGACCCGTCTTTTTCAATAAAAATATTGTTATAGCCATTAATCATGATTTCTGTAATTTCATGGTCATCAATGAGCTCCTGAAGAATATCGTAGCCTCTGATAGAATTAAAAAGAATACGTCTAAGCTGTTCCTTTTGGGTAAGAGATATAAACTGATGCCTTCCTGTTTCTATAATTTCATTGTCAATCAGAGAATAAATTTCCTCATTTGACAAATCCCTTGTAAAATCAAATCTGCTTATCAAACTGCTTCGTATTTTGTTTATAGTTGTATCAGTCATAATCTCATTTCCTTTTTGTTATGTAATCAACACAAGCGCCGGCTTTATGATTTGAGTAATGAATGTAAGTGCTGGTTACATAATTTAAATAATGAATGTAAGTGTTAGTTGTGTAATTTTATTAGCAATGTTTTGTGGTTAATTCCCTGATATAAGTGCCAAATTTACTGAAAAGAAGTTTTTCCATAAAATCATGGCCTGCTGTATCTGAAAAAATACAGGGGTCTGCATAGGGAAGAGTTATGATTTCTGTTTTGTCTTTGATAGAAGAATTGTACAGTGCCAAAATGCTTTTAAAAAATTCATCGATTTTGAACTGAGAAATATTATCCTTAGTCGAAGGCATAAATATTTTATCACAGATAGAAAGAAGAGCAGGAACATCTTTTAAAGAGTCGGAAATATCAAGAATAATATTTTGATATTGTTCTGTTTCTGAAATTGTATGAATAAAATTGTTTAAATCCTGACTCTCCATATTTTTAATATCGTAGCTGAACTGCATCGGTGGAATATAGTTTAAATTGTGATAGATGCGAGATAAAGCAGCTAATTTTTTGCCGACATTAGAAGGGTTCTGTCTGTAAAAATAAAGTAAATCTGAAAGGTCTCCGGCCGAAGTATCATCAGCGAAAAAGGAAAATCCGGAATATTCTTCAAGATTTATATATAAACTGCTTTCCGTCATTGAAATAATACATCCATAGGCCAGCGCAAAACTCGTTTTTCCACAGCGCTTGACAGGAGAATAAATTCCTGTAATTTTTGCCGGAGCTGATGTTAAAACTGTGACTTTTTCTCTGGAAGAAGAGAGTGCATAACAGGACATGATATCCCGAAGCATCCTATCGGCTGGCTGATATTTGTATAGGGATGCATACTGCTTTAGCGCAGCATCTATATTTCCATCTGTAAGGATAAACAGATTGGATACATTCTGTAATTCTTCTATATACATACAAAATTCTTCAGAAATTAAAAGTATATCAATATCATTTTCAGATAAATAATTCTTAAGGGAATTATAATCGGTGAATACCGAGACAGAATAGTTTAATCCATTTTTCAGGCGAAAATATTCTGCAAGTTTTAAAGCATAGTCTGCTTCTGAATCATAAATCGCAATTGTACCGTTGCTCAAGCTTACCTCCAGACAGTAAAATGCGAAGCTGATAAAGTAGATTGATTAAGGTAACTGTATTATAAAATATTTATTTCTAAATGTCAATATATTTTTAAATAAAAATTTCAAAAAAATGTATTTATATTTTCTTAATAATTTCAAAATACGTATATTTCAAAATTTGGAAGCCACAAAAGTATAAAAAGGAATAAATAGAGAATAATTTAAATATCTATAAATAAAAGCGATAAATTTGTATGGAGGTCCTATGAAATTATTAGCAGGCAGGAAGAAGCATACAGCGGAAGAAGAAAACAAAGATACAAAGAAAAAAGAAGAGCTGATGAAAGAGCTTTTGGAAGTACAAAAATCTCTTGACCGTGCATATGAAAATTTTTCATATGTGGTGGACCCTGAGCTGATAGACTGCTGTATTTATGAATTAAATGCAGGTCAGGAGCGCTACAAATTTTTGATGAAACAGATGAAAGACGTATAGGATTTTATTATTGTTTTGATTGTTGAACATCTTCATTGTTGAATATTTGCATTGTTATCTGTTTCCATTATTAACTATTTTCGATTTTTGCCGAAATAAATTATAAGCAAAAATAAAATATAAGCAGAGTGGAGAATAGAAATGCAGATAAATACAATAAATTATGTAAATGAGGTTTCAGCAAAAGGCAGTGGTAAACAGAGTGTGAAGGCTTCCGAAAAAATAGGATTTTTTGGCGTGGTTATGGAAAAAGCAGGAAGGAAGCAGGCAGTTCAAAATGATTATATGAATTATGACAAAACAGGCAGGGAAAATGAACAGAGTCAAGGAAAAAACAGTGGATTTGAAACAAAGCAGGATTTCAAGGAATATATCAATGAAAATATAGAAAAGCTGAAGGCGCTTGTGACAGATGAGGATTATTCTGCTCTCAGTGAGCTTGGACTGGCTCCGGATAAGGAGGACCCGCATACACTTCTGACAGTTTATGAGAGAATCCAGATAGAGCTTGCCGCATGGTGCGATGGATATGATATCAGCGGGCTGAATATCAATAGTCAGAAGATAAAGGCAGTTTTGGGCTCAGAAGCGATGGCAAGCGCTGTAAAAATGGCAGGTGAAACAGGAGAGCTGACAGATGCCGCAAAGTCTTATCTGATGAAAAATGATTTGGAACCAACAATTGAAAATGCATATAAGGCAGTACACAGTACTTCAGGAATAGACAGTGCAGCTTCTTCTCTTTCTGACACAGAGTGGAAGGAGCTGAAGGAGCAGATATCGGGGATTTTAGAAAAGTCGGGAATGGAAGTAAACGAAGAAAATCTGCAAAACGCCAAGTGGCTTGTGGAGCATGATATACAGGTGACAGCAGAAAATCTGCTTAAGCTGGCGGAATTAAATCAGACAGATATGCAGAATAAAGATGTAATTGTTTCAAATACAGCATTTGCACTTATGATGGGCATGAACGGAACAGAGGCGTATGTTACCCGGAACTGGATTCAGACAGATGAAATCGCTCAAACTATGGATGCGATTGCCAATGTTTCAGATGAAATCATTTATGACATTGTAAATGATGACGCAGTATTAAATGCGGCGAATATTAAGAAATATCAGGCTGTTGAGCAGCAAAAGGACAAGGACAATGATGCCGGGCAAAAACAAAAAGAGAGTCAGCGTGATTTTGAAAATCCGTCTTTTATCAGAGCAAGAACTGTAATTATAGAGGCAAGACTTGTAATGACATCTTCTTCCTTATTAAATATGCAGAAACTTGGTATCAGTATTACATATACGGAAATTTCAGTTATGCTTACTCAGACGAAGCAGGATAACAATGATTACTATGCCTCTTTTTTTGAAGGGCAGGATTCAGCATCTGTGGATATGACAGACACATTAAATTCCATGATGGATATTATGAAAAGCATGAGTCAGGTTCCATCAGCGGTAATGGGTGAGATTTATAAGGGAAATATGGAGTTTACTTTGGAATCTGTCTATGAGGAAAGCAAAAGTCTTTCCGCCAGCTATACAAAAGCGGAGCTTGCCTATGAGGCAGTGGGCACACAGGTAAGAACAGATTTGGGAGATAATATTTCCAAGGCATTTGAGAGCATTGACAATATACTGAAGGATATAGGAATAGATATTAATGAAAGCAGTCGACGTGCAGCGAGGATTCTCGGATATAATCAAATGGAAATTACAAAGCAGGCTGTTTTTAAAATGGAAAGTCTTATGGAAGAACTTGATTATGTCAGGGATAATCTTACTCCAAAGACAGCAGCTTATCTTGTGGAAAATCATGTGAATATTCTGAATACTGATATCAGAGAGCTGAATCAGCATCTTGTAGAATTGAATGCGATGATTGGTGCAGATGAGAGCGAAGATTTTGCAAAATATCTCTGGAAATTAGAGAAAGCAGGAGAGATATCAGAAGAGAACAGAAACCGGTATGTAGATTTGTACAGAACCTTAAATATGGTAGAGAGCATGGACTCAAGCTCTATTGGTGCAGTTACGCTTGAAGGTGCGGAATTTACCTTAAATAATCTCTTATCTGCGGTAAAAAGCAAAAGGAAAACAGTAGATGTCAAAGTGGATGATTCTGTTGGATTGCAGGAGATAAATGCAGATGCAAAGGATACATCTTCCGAGGATATTGCTCAATTTGTACGCAGAATGGCAGAAAAAGTAAAAAGCGGATTAAACGCAGAAAATGTAGAAAAGATTTACAAGGAAGGCCGTTTTGGTGAAATCAGTCTTGGAAATCTGGTGGATTTAGTCAGTGATAATGAGTCTGTAAGAACCAATGCCAGATTAAATGCAGAATATGTAAAGCAGGTGATGGATAATTATTTTAAGGAAGCAGCAGAGGAAGGAATCACAGAAGATACAGTGCTTACGCTTATGGAGGGCGGACAGAATGCCTCTATGGAAAATATTGTTTCTGCAATGCAGTTATCCATGCCGGGGTCTGATTTTAGAAAATATCTTCTGGACAGTCAGAACAGAAAAGAAGCAGCTGAGCGTATTTTGGAGGATTTTGAAGATAAAGAAAGCGCTAAGGAAGCAGTACAGGAATTGAAAAAGACAGCTTCTATAAAAGATATGGCAGGTCCTGCCAGAAATCTGTCATATGAACAGGTAAAGTCAATGGCGGATATTAACCGGAATCTCAGATTTATGGTAAAGAGCACAGAGAACGAAAGTTACCATATTCCAGTGGATATAGATGGGGAGGCTGTAAATATAAGAGTTTCCTTTGTGCGGGATGAAGGCGAGGGCAAGGTCAATATTTCAATGAATACCATGGCCTTTGGAAAGATAGATTGTGTGATTCATTCGGTAAATATGGTAAGCGGTGTTAAATCGGAAGCCATTGTTTACTGTGAAAATGTGCAGACTGCGGGCGTAATTACCGGTAGCCGGTCTATCTTTGTAAATGAGATTAAAGGTTTGGATTTTGTCAGTGAATTTTCCATGGAGGTCGTAAGAAGCAAGGTAAGCATGAACAATGAAGTCAGAAAACGTGGTATTCACGGAAATCTTGCGATTGAAAATGTGGATGAAGACAAAGTCGAAAGCAGATATTTATATAAAATTTCAAAAGGATTTATTAAATCTGTTAAAGATTGTTTGCAAAGCATCCGATAAAATGATTAGAGGAACAAAGCGCTCTGTGGCATATGTGGCCGGCCAGAGGCGGATTTCTGTCATAAGCTTGTGAGAATCTTCCTGCGTTTTGTTCAATAATAGTTGCTCTGTAAGAGCTGCATTATAGAAAATACAGAGTAATGTTTTATGACAATAAAAAATATACCTTAGGAGGTTTTTATAATGAGAATAACTACAAACATGATTGCGTTTAATGCAGCGCATAATCTTTCAATAGCAGATAAAAGAACAGGCTCATCATTGGAAAGACTGTCTTCTGGATATAAAGTAAATTCATCAAAGGATAATCCGGTAGGAGCTGCATTGTCCGCAAAGATGCGTTCACAGCTTCGGAATCTGAGCAAGGCGGTTCAAAGTACGTCAGACGGAATTTCTGTTATTGAAACAGCAGAGAGCGTACTGGCGGAGACACAGTCCATGGTACAGAGAATCAGGGAGTTGTGTGTACAGGCAGCGAGTGATACAAATACGGATGATGACAGAGGCAGTATTATGTCAGAGATTAATCAGTTAAGAAAAGAAATTGACAGAGTATCAAATGATACGGATTTTAATACAAAGAAGCTGTTAAATGGAGACCTTGGAAGGGTTGCGTATACAAATAAACCTGATGTGGATATTTCTTATGTGTCAACAGACGTGGCGGCAGGAGTATACTGGCTTCAGGTTGATAATCTTGCAACGCAGGCTCAATATACAGGTACAGTGACTGGAGGCGAAAGCGGTTCACTTTCTATAAATGGTGTAAATGTAAATATACTGGCTTCTGATTCCATAGATATGATACATAAAAAGATTCAGGATGCAGCAGATAAGTCAGGCATTACCGTTACAAATAACAACGGTACTTTTGAGTATGTATCAAACAGATATGGTTCAAAATATGGCATAGAAATTTCCTGTGATAATGCAGAGTTAAGAACAAGTCTTGGCTTAAACAGTGACCGTATTGCAGAATTTGGAACAGATATAGATATGTATGTGATTACAAAAAATATGACGGGAGACAGTATATTCCCGGACAGTTCGGTAACGGAATGTGATGGAAATACGATTATTGTTACAGCAAATGACGGCTTTGAGATGAGAGTTGACGTGGGAGAAAAAATGAATCTTGCACAGGGAGGACTTGTTACAATAAATGTAACTAATTTTGGTGCAATGACTGTACAGGTAGGCCCGAATGAAGGTCAGGAGGTTATTATTGATATTCCAAGAGTAGACTGCAGTATGATGGGACTGGACAATATTCTTGCATATACGTCAAGAGGAGCAGATTCAGCCATTACTACCTGTGATGAAGCGATTTCCTATATTTCTGAAGTCAGGAGCAGAATTGGTGCATATCAGAATCGTATGGAGCATACACAGAGCAGTTTGGATGCAACTGTGGAAGCTATGACGAGTTCATTGTCAAGAATTGTAGATACAGATATGGCAGAAGAAATGACTATCTATACTACGCAAAATGTAATCAGTCAGGCAGCAACTGCTATGCTGGCACAGGCAAACCAGCTTGGTGATAAGGTATTGCAGCTTCTGCAGTAGCAGGAATGGAGAGAGATATGACGAGGGAGCAGATACAGGAATTTTCACTGAGAATCTCACAGTGTTCACGAACAGAACTTGTAGTAATAACAGATGAAATCATTATTGCATATATTGAGGAAGCAGAGAAGGCATTAGACAGTGGAAATAGAGAGGACTTTCTGTTTCAGTTGAAAAAAGCCAGACAGTTTGTAGATGAGCTTTGCAGTGCTCTTGATATGAGATTTGAATTGTCCTTTCAGTTGATGAATTTGTATTCTTATATCAGGGATTGTCTGATAAAAGCGGGTGTAAGAAATACAAAAGAAAATCTTGCAGATGCAGTAAAGGTGATTCAGGGGCTTAAAGAGGCTTTTGTCGAGGTGGCAAAAACAGACCACTCAGGAAAGGTAATAGAAAATTCCCAGAAGGTCTACGCAGGACTTACCTATGGGCCGGGAAGCAAATTAAATGAGGTTGTTTTATAATATTCAAAAAGCCGGATTTGGAATATCCGGCTTTTTGTGTTTGACAGAATGATGCAGCAAATTAATATAAGGAAATGAATACAATCAGTTAAGTACCAGTTTTATCACAAATGGAAACATTTCTAAAATAATAGACAAATCCTTTTTATTTGTCGATAGAATTAATCCGCAATCTATGGTAGAATATATCAGAGAGTAATTTGTGAGAAATACCAAGTTGGATTTTTAGGAGGAATATATGGAAGAGTTGAATGTAATTACAGAGGCAGACAGATATGTCTTTGGAAAGGGCTGTCATTATGAGATTTATCGTAAGCTTGGAGCTCATATTATGGAAATTGACAACAAAAAGGGTGTGTACTTTGCAGTGTGGGCGCCAAATGCTGTTTCTGTCAGTGTGGTTGGTGATTTTAATGACTGGGATGATGAAAAAGATGAGATGAAGGTTCTCGGTAAGTCAGGAATATGGGAGACGTTTGTTCCTGAAGCAAAAAAATGGGATAAGTATAAGTTTTCTATTGAGACAAAGACCGGACAGATTTTACATAAAGCAGACCCATATGCATTTCATGCAGAGTTAAGACCTGGAAATGCTTCTAAGGTAGCCGAGATTGATGGTTTTAAATGGTCTGATGCGAAATGGGTTGAAAAACAGGAGAAGGAAGACCGTTATGACCGGCCTATGGCAATTTATGAGATGCATCCGGGTTCATGGATAAAGGATTATTCAAGAGGAGAGGATGGATTTCTGGATTATAAGACAATTGCAGATAAACTTGTGCCATATCTGAAAGAAATGGGATATACACATGTGGAATTAATCGGTGTAGCGGAGCATCCATTTGACGGCTCATGGGGTTATCAGGTAACGGGATATTATGCGCCGACTGCAAGATATGGCGGACCGGAAGAGTTTATGTATTTTGTCAATACTATGCATAAAAATAATATTGGGGTAATTCTTGACTGGGTACCGGCTCATTTTCCAAAAGATGCGCATGGACTGGCTGAATTTGACGGAGAATGTCTGTATGAATATCATAATCCGAAAAAAGGAGAGCATGCGGACTGGGGAACAAAGGTGTTTGATTATGAGAGAAATGAGGTGTCAAACTTCCTGATTGCAAATGCACTGTTCTGGGCAGAGGTATATCATATAGATGCTCTGAGGGTGGATGCGGTTGCATCCATGCTATATCTTGATTATGGAAGAAGTGCAGGCAACTGGGTTCCAAATAAATTTGGAGAGAATAAGAATCTGGAAGCAATTGAGTTTTTGAAGCATCTGAACAGTATTATGTCGAAGAGAACAAAAAGCTGTTATCTGATTGCGGAGGAGTCTACTGCATGGCCGAAAGTGACCGGCGCAGTGGAAGACAATGGACTTGGTTTTGGTTTTAAATGGAATATGGGATGGATGAATGATTTTCTGGAATATTGTAAAACAGACCCGCTGTTTCGAAAAGGTGGTCATAATAAAATGACCTTCAGTATTTCTTATATGACCGCAGAAAATTATATTCTGGTAATTTCTCATGATGAGGTAGTACATTTGAAATGTTCCATGGTAAATAAGATGCCGGGTTATATGGTAGATAAATTCGCAAACTTAAGAACAGCGTATACTTTTATGATAGGACATCCGGGGAAAAAGCTGCTGTTTATGGGACAGGAATTTGCACAGCTTCGTGAGTGGAGTGAGGAGCGTGAGCTTGACTGGTTCCTTTTAAATGAACCATTACATAAGGAAATGCAGGAGTATGTGAAAAAACTTATACATTTGTATCGGAAGAATCCGGCGCTGTATTCAAATGACAGAAGCTATGAGGGCTTTCAGTGGGTAAATGTCAATGATTCTGAGAGAAGTATTTTCAGCTTTATCCGAAAAATGCCGGATACATGGAAAGGCGCATTTTTGTTTATCTGTAATTTCACCCCGATGGAGAGACCGGATTATTCAGTAGGAGTTCCAAAAGAAGGAGTTTATAAAGAAGTTTTATCCAGTTACAGTGAGACAATACCAGAAGATACTTTTGAGAGTGCAGAGGAAAAGAATACAGAACTGACGCTTCGCAAATTTAAAGCAGTAGAAGAGGAATGTGATGACAGACCATATAGATTAAATATTCCTTTAAGACCATATGAATCAATTATTATTGCATTTTAAAAACAGAAACAAATAGAAGAACGGGCATCCATAAAAATTTTTGTGGATGCCTTTTGGTTTGTAAAATTTGATCTAGAAAAATTGTTATTTATGTGAAAATGATAATGTAAAAGATTCTATTATTATCTGTTCTTTTGCTCGAAGTTATCTAAATATGAAAGAATTAATTTGCAATCTTCTTCACTAATATAACGTATTTGACCATCATGGCCAATTATAGCAAAACAGTTATTTTTGGAAGATAGATATGCACCATCACCATTTTCAAAGTCAAGATAAACATCATATTCTATATTTTCTGGGATATCTTCTGTTATTTCTGCTTTTTTAAAATAGAAAGAATTTTTTCTCTATTATTTCCTTTAATAGAAATTGAGTTTTCTTTATAAGTAAGTGTAATGGTATCTGAATTGGCATCAAATAATGTAGGTGCATCTGGTCCTCCTTTAACAGAAGTATGTATTTTGTATATATTTATAACCATTATTGTAGATATAATAGCAATTAGAGACAATCTTAAAATTAATATAATCATGTTTTTTGATATAATTTTTTTTCTTTTAAAAAAATTTTTGATATAATATTCCCTGTTAATTTTATTTTAGATATATTAATCCATCAACATACATAGAATTTACATATACTATACTGCGAGATTTAGTAGTATACCAACCATTATTTATTTTAATAAAATCAATATTAATTAAATCCCAGTCATCTACTGCTTGATACCTAGCATATCTAACTCCCACTACCCAATGATTACCATACTTAGGTTCATTTGATAAGCCTACAATACATGGTTTTCTATTCTCAATACAATCTATTATTTTTGATGTAACGTTATAAAGTAAATTTGCAGTGGTAATATATGTGCAAGTAGGATTTTTTTCAATGGATTTTAGATATTTATTGATTCCATTTTTTACTTGTGTATATGATGTTCCACCACCATTATCTTCTAATAATAGCTTGAAGCTATCGTAAAAAGCTTTTTGTCTCACATATCCTGTTCCAATATACTTATCTGATTTAATATAACTTCTGTTTATATAATCCTAATAATAATAAAACATTATAGCAGTAGCCAAAGAACCACAAGTATTGTCGTTATTGTAATCAAGATATCTTGTTTCGCATGGCAAATTCATTTTCTTTTCTAAAGTTAAACTTTTGTAATATCCAGTATATGTAGTATTACCTTCGCTATCTTTTGTAGAATCGGGATAGGTAATAGTTATAGAAGTTTTTTATCAATGTTTTCATTTGAAGTAATATTTTTAAATGAATTGACTTCAATTTTTTCAATATTCTTATTTGTAGTTATATTTACTAGAATATTTTCGTTATTCTCTGATTCCATATAATACTCTCCCGGACCAGCATAATAACAATTATTTTCTGCATTTTCATATACTTGAATTTCATCTTCATAAGAAAATTCAATAATTTCACCATATGTATCAATTATCACGTATCCATCATTAACACCCTCATAATAAAATCCAATACATTCATCTTCTGTATTGTATAATGCTATTTCACTATTATGATATATAGCAAAATCATCGAGTATTTTTATAATACCATCATTATTTTCTTCCGCATATACATTTCTTCCAAATAATATTACAAACATTGCTACAAATGTAATAAATTTGTTTTTTTCTTTTATTGATAGTTATCATATAAATTTTCCTCCTTATTTTTAAGCAAAAATTTTTTAAACTTTAATCTAATTTGTATTTTGAAAATAATTTTTCTTTCATAAAAGCTAGTTTCTGATTCGATTCTTCTGACATAATAAAAAATTCGTTATCTTTCACTTGGCTATAACTAATACAGGGGATAAGCTCATTTTCAGGTTTTTTTGGAATATTTATAATATTTTCATAACAAAATATGGGAGCAAGAGTAAAATTACTGCTCTGTATATAAATGATATCTTTTTTACTGCAGTTTTTCAGTTTTCTGTCTAAAAAAATAAGATATGTTTTTCCCGGTATCATTTCATTTACATAACCCATATTTATAGGATACATTCCATTATACATAGCGTCTTTATCAAGGCTTAAAAAATTGGAAGCTTTGGCAATTTCAAAAGTATCACCTTTTTTCAGATTTTCACCTTTAAAAACAGATACTACGCTTACTTTTTGGGTCATACAGGAATATCTGTAATGAAACCTGTCCTCGCATCGCACAGCAAGAATGATATTGCTAGAGTCGAGATTTTCTTCCATATTTTGTAGCTGAAAATTAAGAAATTCATCATCAAGCAAGGCAATACCAAAGTTATCCAGAGCAGATTCATCTTTGTTAAAATCTAAATAGGAGCTTTTATAGTAGATACCAATTGCCATAGATATAAAAATTATAACAAATGTAATTGCAAATACATATTTTAATTTCATATCACTGCCTCCCACTTTTTTACAGTTCCATTTTCTACATGATATATTTCATCCGAAAGTATCTGAATATCCTCTTTATTATGGCTTGCGATAAGAATCAGAGCACCTCTCTGTTTTTCTTCATAAATAATCTGCCGTATGGAATTTACTCCTTTTTCATCAAGTGCATTCGTTGGTTCATCAAGAAGAAGAATATCCGGTTTTTCCATAATCGCCTGTGCAAATACAATACGCTGTTTCATTCCCAGAGAATATTTACGAAAGGTCCGTTTGTCGTCAGCATCCAATCCTACTTTTTTTATTGCTTCCCGTATTTCAGCTTCTCCTATTTTACGGTTCAGTTTGGCCAGAAGCTTCAGGTTGTCCAATCCTGTCAATTCAGGATATAGTCCGGCGTTTTCAATCATGATTCCCAGATTGGGAAGTACTTTCATATCTTTATGCAATACTTTTTCATTTAAAAGAATTTCGCCCTCCGATATATCCATCAATCCTGATATTGCCCGAAAAAGCATAGTTTTTCCCGAACCATTTTCACCAACAAACCCATAGATATTTCCGCTTTTCAAATTCAGGTAAATATTTGACAGTATGGTTTTTCCCTTCAATTGTTTGCTCACATTATTGACGATTAAATTTAGCATTTATACACCTCCTGTTTCTCTGTTGGAATCGATAAAATCGTGTTTATTTATAACAAAATAGCTGCAGATGAAAAGCAAGACTGCCATACTGAAAAATAACAGTATGGAAATAAAGTAATCTGTATTGTTGTTATGCATACCAAAAATTAAATAATAAAAAGGGTTTATTTTAATTGTCCATTCATACTGTTGCAAAATAACTCCCTCCGGAGCAAAAAAGTTTCCTACAATGGTAAATGCCGCGATAAAAAATGAGTTTATACCTGCTACTATAATAAAAGCCACATTGCTGTTAAATAGAATAGAAAGAAGATTAATTGCAAAAGTGGAAACAAATAAATATAATGAATATATGCATATATAAAAGAAAAGCAGCTTCCACATCTTTCTGTCTATCACTATTTTGGAAAAAAGACTGCAAACAAGTGTGCCTGATATGAGCATCAGGAATAAATAAATACAGCCAAATAAATATAATTTGAATGTTTCTGTAAAAAACCATTTGTTTCTTTTGGGATATCTGGAAAAGAAATAAATACTGGCTGTACAAAAATGATGGTAGATATAGGTGCCAAAAAACATTTGAAAAAGCAGCAACGGTACAAATAAATGTGTGATATCCGGCAAATACTGAACAAAATAGCTGGTTCCATACATTCCAAATAATGAAATAACTTCTGAGGCAAAAAATTTATCCTCACCAGCAGAATATCCCAACATACAAAGAATACCGCAAAATACGGCAATCCATAAAAATTTCAGATAATAGTTCATATTAAATCATCCTTTACAGTTTTTATTTTGATAAGCAGGAATGATATTATCAATAATATAAGCAGAAATACAATATAAACAATATAGTTTTTTTCTTTCAGGTTAAACATTCTGAGTATAAAAAAATAGTTGATGGTATAATCCAAATTCAGAAGCTTTGTAAAAAATGATATAATATAAAATAAAATGTATATCGGAAAAAATGTAAATATTTTAAATTTGAAAAAAGGCAATGTTGTAATTGAAAAATTGAACATTGCCAGAACACCAGATACAATACCAAAAAAACAGGTCATTACAATTCCATACAATACTCTGTGATTTAACCATAATTGCGAAAGAAAGTATTGATTTTCATATTCTATAATTTGAACATATGGAAAATTTGAAGGGTCTCCCGCTGAATGAAAATCAAAACAAATTCCAGATAACATAATTTCTATAAAAAATGGAATAGTAAAAATTAAAAAAGTAGTGAGAAATACTACAATTAATTTCGCATACCAGTAATATCCTTTTCCTGTTTTTGATTCAATATAAATTTTCATTTTTGTGTCACGGTCCGTAAGATATGCACACGAGGTAGGGACTACTACAAGCAGAGGAAAATATTCCATAAAAAAATATCCACTCACAGACCAGTCGGACAAAGTCAGCATTTTAATAGGGTCATACATTTGGGATATATATTGAATTTCGTTGTTATTAAACATATTATGATAAAAATTTGCCATAACAAAAGCTAAAACAAGAAAAAAAGTAAATACCACTGTTTTTTTTCTAAGCATTTCCAGCAATAGCATTTTGATTGAATTTAGAAACATTCAAATATTCTCCTTTGGTTTTAGATAATAAAGTATTTTTTGTGCAGCAGTTTTGTTATAAAAGATAACCAATATGTAATTAATACATAGTGGTTATCTTTTTTATAAAATTTTATCTTTATATGTATTGGATGTTATCTTCCGTTATAAGTATACACAACCCACGCTTCAAGGTCAGGGTCGTTTCCGGCAAAGCATAAATCAAATTTACGAATACTACGATACCATTCGTAAAAGGGTATTGCCATACCCGCGCCGCCTACGCCTTCCTTCATTCTAAAAATTTCTGAAACCGGTGTATTACCTATTGTGTTATGATACAATCTTGTAAGACATTGCGTATAATTGTCAGTTTCATAAGAACCCACAGGAAATACGCTGTCTACTCTTATAACAGCAAAATTATCCGCACCCGTTCTGGTAATCCCAACTTCAGCCTGCATCATTACAGAATTTTTTCCTACTCTTACACGACCATAACCACTACTGGCAAAGGCAGAAAGGTCAAAGTTTAGTAGTAAAACTGCTGCTATTAACAAAAAACCCAAAAAAAATGAAATAATTCTTTTTTTCATACAAATATCCTCCTTAAAAATTAATATTATATTAATTTAGTATAATATTAATCTCTTTATTTGTCAAGAAAAAATATTTGTTTTTTAAAGATTGTATTATATCAAAAACTATTTTTTCCTATAAGAAAAAAATAGACATTTTCGCCATTTCTATGTATACTAGTTGATATGAGATATTTCATAACAACTTTACTCATAATGGAGGTAACAAGATGATTAAATTAAGCAATACAGGTGCATATCTGCTGAATGGAGCAGAGGTTGTGGAATGTAACGGAGAGGAGCAGGCTGCTCTTGCCGCGAAAACAGGAAGCTCTGTTTCGAAGAAAGAAGCTGCAAAAAATACGATGGCATACAAAATTCTTGAAAGCCATAATACGTCCAGAAATATGGACAAACTTATGATTAAGTTTGATAAACTGACTTCTCATGATATTACATTTGTGGGAATTATACAGACAGCAAGGGCTTCAGGGCTTGAGAAATTTCCAATTCCATATGTGCTGACAAACTGTCATAACAGCCTGTGTGCAGTAGGTGGAACGATTAATGAAGATGACCATATGTTTGGACTTTCATGTGCAAAGAAGTATGGTGGTGTTTATGTACCACCTCATCAGGCAGTTATTCATCAGTATGCAAGAGAAATGCTTGCCGGTGGCGGAAAGATGATTTTGGGTTCTGATTCCCATACGCGTTACGGTGCACTGGGTACAATGGCAATGGGTGAGGGCGGACCTGAGCTTGTAAAACAGTTATTAGAGCAGACATATGATATTAATATGCCTGAGGTAGTTGCAATTTATATGACAGGTGAACCGGCGAAAGGTGTAGGTCCACAGGATGTCGCTCTGGCAATTATCGGGGCGGTATTTGCAAATGGATATGTAAAAAACAAGGTTATGGAATTTGTAGGACCGGGTGTGTCTTCTTTAAGTGCTGATTTCAGAATTGGTGTAGATGTCATGACTACGGAAACTACCTGTCTGTCTTCTATCTGGAGAACAGATGAAAAGATTCGGGAGTTTTATGAGATTCATGGAAGAAGTGAGGATTACAGGGAATTAAATCCAGGAGAAGTAGCCTATTATGATGGTATGGTTTATGTGGATTTAAGTAAAATCAAGCCTATGATTGCAATGCCGTTTCATCCAAGCAATACCTACACAATAGAAGAATTAAATGCAAATCTTGTGGATATTCTTCATGATGTGGAAAAGAAAGCGCTAGTAAGTCTTGACGGTAAGGTGGATTATAAACTTACAGATAAGGTGAGAGATGGAAAACTGTATGTAGAGCAGGGAATTATCGCAGGATGTGCCGGAGGCGGATTTGAGAATATCTGTGATGCGGCGGATATTTTAAAGGGCAGAAGTATTGGCTCTGATGAATTTACATTAAGTGTTTATCCTGCAAGTACTCCGATTTATGTAGAGCTTGCAAGAAATGGAAAGCTGGCGGACCTTCTGGCAACGGGCGCAATCGTGAAAACTGCGTTCTGCGGTCCATGCTTTGGCGCGGGGGATACACCTGCAAATAACGCGTTTAGTATCAGACATTCTACAAGAAACTTCCCGAACAGAGAGGGCTCCAAGCTGCAAAACGGTCAGATTTCATCAGTAGCACTTATGGATGCACGCTCGATTGCTGCAACTGCTGCCAACAAAGGATTTCTTACCGCAGCGACGGAACTTGATATGGAATATACATCACCGAAGTATTATTTTGATAAGAGTATTTATGAAAACAGGGTATTTGACTCAAAGGGTGTGGCAGATGCTTCTGTGGAGATTAAATTTGGGCCGAATATTAAGGACTGGCCAGAAATGATTGCATTGACAGAGAATCTTGTACTGAAAGTGGTTTCTGAGATTCATGACCCTGTAACAACTACGGATGAATTGATTCCTTCAGGCGAGACATCTTCTTATCGTTCTAATCCACTGGGACTGGCTGAATTTGCACTTTCAAGAAAGGACCCTGATTATGTGAAACGGGCCAAGGAGGTTCAGGCAGCAGAAAAGGCAAGAGAAGCAGGTACCTGTCCGGCGGAGGTATTGCCTGAGTTTGAGGCTGTGATGGATATCATTAAGAAGGAATTTTCGGAGGTAAACAGAGAGAATATAGGTATTGGTTCTACGATTTATGCAGTAAAGCCGGGAGATGGTTCTGCAAGAGAGCAGGCTGCATCCTGTCAGAAGGTATTAGGAGGATGGGCGAATATTGCGAAGGAGTATGCGACTAAGAGGTATCGTTCGAATCTGATTAACTGGGGAATGCTTCCATTTATTTATGAGGAAGAAGAGCTTCCGTTTAAGAATGGGGATTATATTTTTGTGCCAGAGATTGTAAAGGCTGTGAAGGAGAAGAGTATGGAAATTGAGGCGTATGTGGTGAAGAAAGAAGGGTTGGAGAAGTTTATGCTTAAAATGGGAGAATTGACGGATGATGAAAGGGATATTATATTGAAAGGATGTTTGATTAATTATAATAAAAGATAGGCAGGAGTATCTGTTCTTCTGAGTCATGCATATGACAATATATTATATAAAATTTTATGCCAATTTCTGCTAAAATATTAAATGCCTGATATATCCATAGGAATGATAACGAAAGGATGAGAAAGGAATGAATTTTAAATACAAAAGAGTGGTAGCTTTATGTATAACAGCAGTATTATTGCTGTCAGGATGTAAAAGCAGTAAAGAGACTGAAAGAAATGAAAACTTTAAAGAGTCAAAGATAGTAGAAGCTGCGGCTGCAACGAAACAAAAAACAACAGAAGCAATAACGGAAAAAATAACACAAAGGTCAAAAATTGAAACTACACAGGAGACTATACAGACAGAATCAGAGAGCGAAACAATAGCTGACGCTCAAAATCCTGATGATTATGTATCTTTTTTGTTTGCCGGAGATGTGTGTCTGGAAGAAGACGGGTTTGTCATTGATTATTATGACGAGGTTGGAGGCGATTTGACACAGTGTGTCTCACCTTATCTTCTGGAACGGATGCGTTCCGCTGATATTTTTATGTTAAATCATGAGTATAGTATAAGCAACAGAGGCAGCAGGCTGGACAAATATTATACATTTCGGGCCAATCCTTCCAGAATGAGTATTTTAAAGGAAATGGATGTGGATATTGTGTCACTGGCGAATAATCATGTCTATGACTATGGATACGATGCTTTTGAAGATACGCTGCGGCTGCTGGATGAAAGTGGTATTCGCAGGGTAGGAGCAGGAATGAATCTGGCAGAAGCGGAACAGGTACAATATTTTGAGGTAAATGGAATTAAAATCGGTGTGGTGTCCGCATCGAGAGCTGAAAAATATGTAATTACGCCTGAGGCAAAAGAGAATGAGCCGGGAGTGTTCTGGATGTATGATGATACAAGACTGAAAGAGGTCTGCACAGAGGCCAACGGACAGTGTGACTTTTTGATAGCGTATATTCACTGGGGAACAGAAGACAGTTGTTATTTTGAGGAATATCAGCAGGAGATTGCCAGAGAACTGGTGGATTGTGGTGTAGATGCGATAATTGGAGGACATCCACATATTGTACAGGGTATGGAATATATAGAGGATGTACCGGTTTTGCAGTCTTGGAGATTTCTGGTTTAATGGCTCAGACAAGTATTCCATGATGGTTCAGCTTAATATTTACAGAAATGGCACATGTAAAGTAGATATTGTACCATGCAGGCAGAAGGATTACGGGATTCATTATATTGAAAATCCGGCAGAACAGAAAGCGTTTTATGATTATCTTTCAGAGCTGTCCCCCGGAGTAATATTTGGATAAAATTGATTTATGATATAAATTAATATGGAAAAAAGACGATATAGTAAGTGAAGAGGTTGTTACTGTTAAGCCATGCAGCCATTTATATGGAAACATGTAAATGTGTACTCAAGGAGGAGATTAAAGCAGTTTATGGATATGGAAAAGTTTACTCAGTACCAACGGTTTCTCGTGTAAATCCATTATTATATTCAGATGACAGACGTCGGGAAAATCAATCAAACAAGAAAGAGGATACCGTAAAGTTTGCAGATGTATATGAGGAATCACTTGCTAAAGACGATAATGAAGTAAGGTATTCTATGGGAAATTATAACCGCAGCGGCGTATACCAGGAGTATCTGTATCTTACAAGAGAATACCGTCGTTAGAGGGCATCCCTGCAGAAAGCAGGGATGTTTTTTTAGGCAGTCAGCGCAAGCGCTGGCTGCATGATTATATTGCACTTTCTATTATTCTTTTTATGTGAATTATGATAAGTTGACTTAAGAACAAGTTTATTATGTATATAGCATATCTACCTTTAAAATATGGTTAATCAGCCAGTTAATCAGAAAGTCCAGAAGGTTCTGAACCGCTTCATTCTGTTCGTCAAAGTCTTGGCCTATACAATCTATATCAAACTCCAGCAGGCTTTCTTCAAATTTGCGATGGTGTGCGATATGAGCATCGATATGTTCATAGTGGATGCTTTGCATATAGGCCTCTTCATGGGAAAAATGAGTTCGGGCATAATTAATCAGCTCGGAAATCAGAGCTGTCAGGCTGTCTGTCTTATCTAACAGGATTTCATTATTTAACAAGTCATGCGTTTCCTGTGCTAATTCAAACAATCTTGTGTGTTCTTTATCAATAGCCTCAATTCCTGTATAATATTCCGGTTTCATTTCATACATGATACAATCTCCTCTCTGTGGTAAATATTGGATGTAATATATTTACATTATAATGTAGATAAATTATAATATGTCTACATTGTTATATATTTTACAGTATTTATTTTTAATAATCAAGAGGAAAAGAAGTTATGTGTGAAAATATGCAAAATTTAAAAAAATTTTTCTGAAAAAATTAAAAAAAGTTATTGACATTTAATGGAACATGCTATATAATACTTTTTGTCGCTGGTGATATAGTTAAATTAAATATGCGCGATTAGCTCAGTTGGTAGAGCACCTGACTCTTAATCAGGGTGTCCAGGGTT
>ERZ778516.320-NODE-320-length-40872-cov-12.955288_pt1 | contig 40872 bp, 40 predicted proteins | sample MGYA00510342_ERZ778516 | MGnify/ENA primary metagenome ERZ778516 (study PRJEB29527, sample SAMN07138961) | mouse gut metagenome | material: feces | host: mouse | place: China:Nanjing | collected 2016-01-25 ...
CTGTTTGTCTCTCGTGATTTAAGAATTTGAAGAATTCAAAGAGGGTGTGGGAAATCTCTTTGAGGCGCACTATTAATGTGCGATTCACAAAAAGCCAAATGACAAGCAGAATTGTTATAAAAGTAATACATACAGAAACTATTATAGTAAAGGTAATCTCATATAAAGGTGCATATACAGAATCTTTGGGCGCTGATACAAGCACAGTCCAAAAAGCCCCTGTGTTACGCCATATTTCAAATGTGCTAATACCTACGATAGCTTTTTGTCCATATCGATTATGATATTCTATAACATCGTGAGCGTGTGTATCGTGCGCATTAATAGCTTGATTAATGGATTTGTCAGAATTTGTTTCCGAAAACTTTTTGCCAAATAAGGACATATCATCTGTTACAGCGATCACACCCCCTTGCGAGAGGATACTAATAAAATCATTTTCATATACGCTGTTCTCTTTGTTTGTAACAATCTTATCAATAATAGAATCAAGGTCAATAGACATACCAATGACGCCGATTAATGTATCACCATTAAAAAGCGGAACTATAGCATTAACAGAATGGAACTCTTCATTTTCAAGTGTGATTTTTATAGGGATACCAATAATAGAGCGTTTTTCTTTGATCGCGTGATCAAGAGCAGGGAAGCTAAGCACTTGGCTATCGGATTTGATACGTTGCACACCACCTACTTGATAAAGTTCGTTATTGCGGTAAAGCACCAAATAACCACTTTTTTCATCTTTGATAACATAATTTTCTTGCTTGCCTTGTGGCATAGAGGATTTAAAAATAAGCACATAAGCATATTTAGCCCAATTGGCACTATCAAGCAAAGATGTCATTACCTCATCGATAAAATTATCATCGAGTGATACACCAGTTTTGAGAAAATTATTAACGATACCTTGTGTGTTTTCTAAAATGGCAAAGGTTTCATTAAAAATAGGTGCGATATTGTTTGCGTGACGTTGAGCTACATTCGTGAGGAGCTTATGGGCTTCTTTATCGAGCGTTTTTCGGGATTGTATAAGTGTGATAGATGCCATAGCGCCAATACATAGAAACACAACAATTCCTATAATAAGGTTAAGCTTGATACCAAATTTTAAACGAGATAGCATAATAAAATCTCCAAAAATTATATTTTTAAGGAAATAATACCTAAAGTGTGCTGTATTTAAGTATATTAAAAAATAAAATAGTTCTTATAAACTTATTTATCGTGCGGGAGTATTACAAAAATATACATTGTTATACCCTTGTTGTGTATGCTAAGAAGATTTTGTTAGGTTTTGGTGATGGAGATATGATGATTTTTGCTCGTTCTAAAACAGAGTAAGCATAGGATTTTGTTATTTGCAAATAAAGTAAAAATGACAGCAGTTGGGTAAAGGTTTATGTTTTCACTATGGTTTTATTGTTTGATATGCGTAGCTTGAAATAGTGCTTATATAGGTATTTGAATTTGCGGATAATTCTTTTGTAAAGTGGCATAGTGCTAAATATGATGTGAAAATTTATTGTATCAAGTGTTTTGTTTTGCTCTATTGTGCGAGGGTGTGTTAAGGGAAAATGTAGCTCATAGCTAGGCATAGTGGCAAATTTAGAATCCCCTGTGGTGTGGGTGGCATCAGTTCTATTAAATCCAAATGTTGCTTATCATATTGTTTTTGGATATATACACAAGCCTTTTTGTTTCCAAATGCTATATGTCCACGGATAGTCCCAAGTGTCTATTTTACCTTGTGCGTATGTTTTGAAGATTCTGTGCCATATAGTTTTTTCACGTTTGGAGCAAAAATTATCAAGTGTTTTGATATCCTCTTTGCCAAATTCGAGTTGGTATTTGCTCCAAGCCCTTGCCCACGACGCCCAGCCCCATATATGATTATATTTTGAGAAGTAATAATCTTCTTTGAGAGAGGCTTTAGGGCAGAGGGTTTGTGTCGAGAGATTAGGGGCGAAGTCTAGCGCACTCCAGCCACTTATCATAAAAACCTCTTCGTTTGCCCGATATTTCTAGTAATTCATCACAGAATCTAAAAAAGCTAAGCGTAGGCAGACAATCATCTTCTAATATAATGCCTTGTTTTTCGTGGGAGAAAAACCAAGATATTCCAGAGCTTATGGAGAGTTTTGCACTCAAATGCGATTCTCTATAAAACCTATGTATATTGCATTGCCATTGTATGGTGGATTCTAAAAAGTTTCTTACTTCTTTTACTTGTTGTTCTTCTTCTTTGTTTTTGTGGGAGTTAGCGGCGATATATATTGAACTCGGCTTTAGCTTTGCAAGTTGCTTTATTATCTCTTGGAGTGTGTCTATGCGTTTATATACTATAAGCAATATAGGGTTTTGAATGCGATAATTATCCATTAATGGCTCCCTCTATACACTTTTTACAAATAGGGTTTGTGGCATAAGAGTGATTTTTATGGAGTTTTCTTAATGTCTGCATACTTTTGCTTTGCCAAAATGTTTGTAAGGAAATATTTTTTTGGCTATTGTAGGCTTGTAAGATATTGCCAAGCACCATTTGCTCACCATAGAAGGTGCAGCAAGGCAAAACGTTTCCTTCAGCAGTGATTACAAGCTGCTTGTAGGGAAATGAACATTGAAAATTTGGTTTTGCTTGAGTTGTTTTTGAACTCAGTTCTTTTGAACTTTCGGGTGGTTTAACCATCTCTTGCGATCCTATCATCTCAACTTTATCCTGCCAAAATGCGATAAAATCATCAAGCTGATGTTCATTAATTTCTGTGCGGACAAAATTTACTCGAATAAGCGGTGTGAGGCTTTTAAGCTCTTTTTTAAGCTCAATAAGCCCCAATACATTATTTACAACCTGATGATAGTTGCTTCCGGGGCGTATTTTGTCATACACATCTTTAGAATAGGCGTCAATGGATATTTGTATCCTATCAAGTCCTGCTTCAATGAGGGATTTTGCCCTATCTTTTGTAAGAAGTAAGCCATTACTTGAGAAATAAATCTCAAGCACACCTGCGTTCTTAGCATAGAGAATAAATTTTTCAAGGTCTTTGCGTAAAAGTGGTTCGTTTAAATAATTAAGTTTGATAGCTTTAAGTGCATTTTTCTTTATACCATCATCTATGATATGACAGAATAGTTCAAATGGGAAAAGCAAATGCTTTTTTTCATTATTATTTTCCACAGATAGCGGACACATAGGACATTTAAGATTGCAAGTAGCATTAAGTTCAAAGTCGATTTGTGTAGGGAGTGATAATCTCTAATGTTGAGGCTTGTTGATAAATATGACGATACTCTCTCCATCGGGTTACATCTTTAAGATTCTCTAAAAGATTAATTTTTTCTATACCCAGTATACCTGTAAGTTCCGTTTTATTGCGTTTGAGTTTCATTACCATACCTTCCATTTGGGATTGTTGAGCCATAGGTCTTCAAGCATTTGTTTGTCTCTTAATGTATCCATACACTGCCAGAATCCATAATGCTTAAAAGCAACAAGCTCTTTATTTTGGGCTAGTCTAATAAGTGGTTCTTGTTCAAAAATAGTTTGCAAGTCTTTAATATATGTAAATATGTCGGGCTCACATACAAAGAATCCTCCATTAACACAACCTTTGTCATTTTGGGAATCTCCCTTTGGTTTTTCTAAAAAATGTTCTACTCTATTATTTTCTCCAAAAGTGATTGCCCCATATCTTCCTTCTGGTTGTATGGCAGTGAGGGTAATTGCTTTTTGATGCGATTTGTGAAACTTAAGAAGGGATTGGAGATTAATATCACATAGTCCATCGCCATAAGTAAGCATAAACGTTTGATTATTGATATAAGGTTTGGCTTGTAAGATTCTACCGCCAGTCATCGTGTCTTTACCGGTATCAAGGAGCGTTACTTTCCAATTTTGCGATTGAGAATTAAGAATCTCAATAGAATTATCCTTAAGATTAATGCTTATATCACTATTATGCAGGAAAAAATTAGCAAAATACTCTTTGATAACATATCCTTTGTAGCCTAGTAAAATAATAAAGTCGTTAAACCCATAGTGGCTGTATAGCTTCATAATATGCCAGAGGATTGGGAATCCTCCTATTTCTACCATAGGCTTTGGTTTTATTGAAGTTTCTTCTGCAAGACGTGTGCCTAAGCTACCAGCTAAGATTAATGCTTTCATTTATGCTCCTTTTTGTTTGGGTAAGGTAGGGGGTGGTTGTAGTATGTATAAAGATAAAGTAGAGGCGGTGTGTGATTATAAGAGAATGGATAAGCGTGAGTTAATGCAGGATAAGAGATTATAATATTATGTTCTGCCCCCCCCCCCGTTAATAAATTGATTCACTTTTTGCCCGAGGCTTTGTGAGATTCTTATAAGTTTGCCATAGGCACGTATATAGATAGGCTTCTTAAGCGAAAGCTCAAAAGCTTTGATACGCTCTAGGGCTGTAGCAGATTCTATAATTTCATTTGGGTAGGTGATGGGAAATTTTGTATTGATATGAGCGGGGTTAAAGATTTCTCCCTCTTGACCACAATGCACACCGCTTCCATCAAAGCCAATCTGCTGAATGTATGATGTGCTAGGGCAGAGAACAAGCGCATTGTGTTTGTATGCAATGAGGCAGTTAAAAATAGCCCAAGTTTTGATTTTGCCCTTTGCATTATCAATGACTTGATTAAAGTAAGGCGCAATACCATCAAGGTTGATGTAGTTGATATCTTCTTGCGAGAAATTTTCCAATGCCCAAGTAATATCGCGTTTATAGTGCTGCCATCTATTTTCCCAGCTAGCCCAGCCCCAGCAGTGAAAGAGACGCCAAAAATAACAATCTCCCAAATGAGTAGTATCTATCGGGTAGCTCCAAGCGGAGATCCCCCATACTTTTGGCTCATTTTCATATTTTGATAATGCCGCATTCATATAGTTTAAAAAGACCGGTGATACTACAATATCATCTTCTAAAATGATTGCTTTGCCATATTTACTCATCACATAAGTAACGCCATCAATGATTGAATCTGCTAGTCCTAGATTACTTTCCCGCTCAATAAAAGTGATAGAGCCAAATAGAGGAGTTTGTGCGTTTTTTACAATAATCTCTTTAATGAATGTTTTTACTTCTTGTATGGCATTTTTATCATTATAGGTGGCTTGAGGTTTTGCTCCATCTTGATAGATATAAAGATCACTTTTTGAGGCAAGAGGATTGGCGATTAGAGCTTCAAGCACTTGTTGGGTGTGTTTAGGGCGATTGTAAGTAAAAAGGATAATGGGAGCATAAGATTGTAACATCATAACTTCTCTTTTAATGCTTGAGTATGCTTCATAATTGTTGTAAGGAGATTGTTATAAAAATTTGTATTTTGTATATTTGAGAGATATGGCTCAATACGAGAAAATTCTTTTTGCTCATCAAGTTTATAGGGAAATCCATCTTGTATGCGAGAAATAGCATTTTGCAAATCTTTATATGAGAAGATATGGAGCGTGTGGTTTAAGAACTTATAGGCGGTTGTAGTAGCATTAAATAAAATAACAGGCTTATTAAATTGGATAGATTCTAAAGTAACGGTTCCATTAAAAGTAGCGATGGCTTGAGCTTTTTGAATAAGTTGTTTTGAGCTTATTTCAAGTGAGATGAGCGTTGTGTTCGGGACATTCATAATGTGCTTGTAGAATGTAATATTTTTAAAAAATGCAATATTGTGGAGAAAATAATTTGTTAAGTCATTGTTAAATTGTAATTGATGGGGATGTTCTTTTACATAGAGTTTCCAACCTTTTGGCAGGGCTTGAGCGGTCATTTTGATAAGAGTAAGTTGAGCTTCGAGGGTGGCTCTGCCTATAATGGCTGCTTCGGGTTCAAGATGGAGATTAAAGTAAATAAATTTTTCATCAAGATTGGGCTTACGAGCATATTTTTTGTAAAAATTATGCATTCTTTTATGCTTGATAAACGAATAAAGTTTGGAAAAAAAGTTGTATTCTATCCCCATAAAGCTACATTTAAAGCTCATATGCTTAAGGCAAACTATAAATTCTATTAATATAGAACCACCAAGATTGTAAAGCAAGGATTTAATTTTATCTTTCAGTGTGTGGGGAGGTTTATTTGAGTGTGTTTCATAGTGATAAAAACATCGTTGCTTAATAGAGGATGTTGGCTTATTATGGGTATCAAAAGGAATACAAGTTTTCTTATTGTAATATACAAGGGACATATCGTCCATAATGCCCTCAAGTGTGTAGCTTGGAATATTGTGCAAATGAGCTAAACCAAATGGAATCAAGTGGTGTGGTGTAGCAAGTATCATTTCTGCATTAAGGACAAATGATATAGGATACTTTGCAAAAACTTCAGCAAAAAATGAAAGATATTGATAGTAAATATCTTTTGCAAGTGGGTTGTTTAACATAACACGATGTAGCATAGTTTCTACATCAATTTGAATATGCTTCATCTGTTTGATGAGTTCATAGTCTATATATGTGGTGTGCTGTATTTGGAGGAGATTTTGATAGTCAAGGCAATGAATGATTCTATGTCTATATGCTTCTACGAGTGATAAAGTTTTTTGATGCAATTCACAGACTAAGACGGCAATATGAAAATCTGTATGATTTAAAATATGAGAGAGTAGCTTCCCATCTCTGTCTAATAAAATAATAGGGTTATGCATAGATTTCACCCCTATTATTACATTTCGTATATACAGGAGGACAAGCAAAGACAAAGCAGTGCTGTAAATGCGGTAGATGGAGTATGCTTTTACCATAAGAGATACGCTTGTATTGAGCGGATAATATCTTTTGCTCTTGTTTTGGATTGGTAATGTGTGGCGTAAATTTTGAATAAATGCAAGGGGGGTATTGTCTCATTGCTAAAATGAGAGGGCTTAGAGCTTCTAAAAGCTCTAATTGTCCCTTTAAATGGGTAAAATTTTCTACACAAATGATATTTTTTGCCTTATGTAGAATAAGGTTTTTGCCACCAAATACAATGCACGGCTTGTTATGAAAGGTTGATTCAATATGGATTGTCCCATTGATGGTAGCTAAGGCTTTAGCATATTGAATAAGCTCTTTTGATGGGGTATCAAAATCAATAAGTTTTGTATGCTGAAGTTTATGTATTTCCTCATAAAAAGCGAGAGATTTCCACCATTTGAGATTATAGAGAAAATATACCATTTCAGGATTGTTAAGCATAAATTGATGGGGATGTTCTTTAATATAGAGTTTCCAGCCACTAGGCAAGGCATTATGAAGCATTTGAATAATAGTAAGCTGATTTTGCAAAGGCACACATACAGAAGTCCCACCTTCTGGCTCAAAGTGCATCGCATAGAAAATAAAAGGCTCATTGTAATTTGGACTTTGTGAAATTTTCTTATAGTATTTTTTTAGCTTTTTTGTGTATAGAAGGCATAAAAGTCTATGCCAAAATGATACGGGAAAATACCCCGGGTGTTGCTTGATAGTAAAATCTCGTTTTAAAAGACATATTATAAAATCTACTAAAACTTGCCCACCTATTTTGAGGAGCATTTGCCTTATAAATGTTTTTTGCTTGTCCCATAGGGTTTTATTTGCTGTGGGTAAGACAATATCATCGGGATTGAAGTGATAAAAAAGACTTTCTTGTATCTGCTCTTCATTAAGATTCCCACTTACAAAAGGAATGTATGTATTTGTATTAAAATGTAAAATAGAGATGCCATAAATGAGGGTAGGGGGTATAAAAAATGCAGGAATATCTCTATGTTTAGCAATATAAGCAGGAATATCATAAGTTATCCCGTGTTCAATACAACCAATCAAAACTAAATCGATATGAAAAGTATCAAAGATATGATTCCAAAAGCATAGCGCATTAATAAACCTATTGCTTGAGAGCATACCATCATTGAGCCATCTATGTGCGACAAATTCAATTTTATACTGCGCTCTTATAAAGTTATGTAAGAGATTATAGTCAAGATAAGGCGTCCCATCTACATATTCTAATTCCTGCATAGACATAATATGCGTGATTTGCGGGTGATTTTTGTATTTTGACTTACAATCTGCTGCCATAGAATCTGAATCTACGATTAAGACTACAATGTGATATTGAAGCTCTAAAAATGTATCAATGAACGTAAGGTCTCTATCAACGAGAATAATATTTTTCATATCGCTTCCTTAAATATGAGTGTGTTGATAGTTTTAGCTAGGAGTTCATAATTTCTTGAAGAAAGAAAAAGATAGATTGGGTTAGAAAAAAAATTATCTAATGTGCTATCCCAAGATTCTACGAGTATAATTTTGGGGCGATATTTTTCCCAGTTATTAGACTGCAGCACTTCTAAATCTAAGCCTTCAACATCAATAGTCATAAAGTCAATTTGTGTGTGTGCTGGGAGATGTTCATCAAGGATAGATTCTAAAGTTCGCATAGGAATAGGAATCTTGTCAATGAGATGATAAAGCGGATGGTGATTATATTTTGTCTCCAAAACAGGGGAAAAGCCATTAAGGGCGGGTTCATTAAAGCTGTAATATGTCATTATGCCCCCCCCCCCGTTAGATATACCGCACTCAATGTTAATATCCCTAGGACGGAATCGATTAAATAAATTCATAGAGTTAGGCATTGCGTCAATATTGATACCGCTCCAGCCCTGCTTGTAAAAAAGATAAGTATTTGAGAATCTAAATGGGTGGTGAGCCCCAACATCGACATAAAATCCATTTTGCGCGTATTGAAGCATTTCGCGCAAAATGAGGTCTTCCCCTTGAATTGCGTAGGATTTGATATGAAAACGTGTGATATAAAGATTCTTATATGTGATAAGCAGTGAGCGTAATTTGCGCGGGAGGATTGCTTTAATGATGGATTTTATCATTGTTTCCTCCTATGCAATCTATACAATATGAAGGAATGCAGTAAGATTAAAAAAGCAAGAAGTTTTACTCTATCCCCTCCCCCAGCTAAAATATCAGCTAGTGTGCTTCTTGGGAAAGCGTCAATGGCAGAATGAGAGGAGAGATTATAAATCGTAGTCGATGTAAAAAGACGTTGCAAAATATGATAAGACTGAAAGATTTCAGCGTCTGTATGTAAAATATTATACAGATGTATCTTTTCTGGGGCACAAAGTGTTTCATCTTCATTGTAAAGGTGCTTATAGTCATTAAAAAGCGTATTATTGGTATTTACAAAGTAGTTTTTAAACCAATTATAATCGCAGCCTAAAAGATAGATATATTTGTATCCCATAGCAATACAGCAGATAATAGAGGGAATTAATACATTGTAATATGAGGGTAGGGCAAGAGCCTTTTGAAAGAGAAAACGAGCGATGAAGTCAAAGCCTTTAAATTTTGCAATGCCAAAGGTTTGGATGTTAATATGAGGATTTTTAATATCTATTAAATGTTCCCAAACATTAGGCACAAGCAAAGTGAGCGGATAAGATATACGCTCTAAAGCACTCAATATTTCCTTTACCTCTTGCTCTACTTTTTGATAATAAGCCTGTGATGCTACATTGTAGGTATCTCCTATGAAATATACAGAATCCATCAAGATGTGATATTTTGGTTGAATGGCGTGATGTATAGGCTTTGTGATTGAGTGATTCATCATTAGTGTGTTATGTTCGTTAAGCAAGGAAGCATATCTTTGTATATCTTTTTTGAGACTTGGACCATTAGCAAGAATAAAAATATGATTGCTGGTAGATTTTGAAAGTGAGGATACGCTAGAAGTATAGGCAGCATTTCTTATAAAGGCATATAAGTGATAGGCTGTGTAAAGGGTGTTTAAACAAAGGTGCTTAAGAGACATAAGCACCCCTTTTGATGAGGAAAAGGGAATAAAGTAGGATTACAAGATGTTTAGTATCCCCCCCCCCGCTGCCTAAAATAGAATCTATATTTTTTCGTTTAAAGGCATCAATCATTGAAACCGATGAGAGATTATAGATATAGGGGAATGCCACCCCTAATGTATCATAGGCTTTAAAAGCTTCAGCTATACACTGCATATGAAATGAAAGCGGATATGGAGTATAGATTTTTTCTTTTTGATTGTGATAGTAATGTGTCTCAAGCGAATATACTCTATTGTTTTCATCGACTTCAAGCTGTTTATGCCAAGTGCTATCTGCCCCAAGCAAATAAATTTCTTTATAGCCCATTGTTACAGCACAGCATAGCCCAGCAAGTAGAACATTAATACCGCTTGGAATAGCAAAATTATGTCTATAAAGCCATCGTTGTAACATGCTAAATGTATAAAGTTCAACGGCATTAAAAGTATATATGTGAAGCTTAGGGTTGTTTAATACAAGGGATTTGGCAGTGCGCTTATGGTAGTAGTGATATGGCGCAAAAACATTCATTTCCCAATCTACTCGAGAAAAAGCCTCATTGAGGCATTTTACACATTGAGTTAATCCCCCATCTATATCCTCTTTATCGGTGTAAAAGCCCCAGTATGCAGGATCCATAAGCATATAATATTTGGGTTTTAGCTCAAAGGCAAGAGTATGGGTAAGCGCTTGATTGACCATCATTATGTCTTCAAGACATAGATCTTTAATATGTGATGTGATGTCAGTATTGAGGCTAGGACCATTACCTATAACAAAAATTCTATCTTTGATGGGCACAATTTGCTTGATAGAGGGGCTAAATGTGCCGTGTCGAATAAAGTTTTGTAAATACCACAAAAATTGCGCGGTTTTATTGACTTTTGACTTTAGGTGATATTTTCGCTGCATTATAGTCCCCATCCATCATCGACAACAATCACTTGTCCATTGATATATAAGCTTGCATCACTAAGCAAAAAAATAAGTGTGCCACTTAAGTCTTGGGGATCGAGCATACCCTTACTTGTGCAATGCTTTCTATATCGAGCCAAAAAACTTTGAGGCTGATTGTCTAAAATACCCCCGGGCGCGATAGCATTAGCTCTAATGCCCGTATTGGCAAGATACTTTGCCATATAGCGCGTCATATGGCATATACCAGCCTTAATCATACTATATTCAATAGGACTATCCATTTGTGTGCCAATGTATGTGTCAAATTTTGGAGCATATACGCCCTGTATGCTACTCATTGAGATGATATTGCCAAATCCTTGTTTTTTAAAATACTTTGCAAATTGCTGTGAGCTAAGAAAGTAGCCGCCCATTTGAAGATTGATATTTGCGCAAAAATCTTCATATTCTACCTCAAAAAAATTTTTTTTACCCCACATTGCTGTGCGAGGATACGCATTATTGACGAGTGCATCTATTTTACCATAATGTGTGTGAATTGTTTCTATGGCTTGCTCGAAACTTGTTTTAGAAGTAATATCAAGCATAACACAATCAATACGAGTAGATATATCACTTGCAAGTTGTTGAGAAGATGAGTTTGTAAGCTTTTCGCAAATAGTTTGTTTTGCTGCTTTGGCAGCTTCTAGGTTAATATCTGCAATCACGCCAATGCCGCCATGCTGCACAATAGATTCGATAAAGCCCTTGCCAATGAGACCAGCTCCGCCAGTTACAACAACGACTTTATCTTGTAGAATCATATTGATTTGCTCCATTTTGTAATGTTTAAAGCCGCTCATTATAAGCAAAATACACTAAGATATAGCTTAAGACCCATTGACAGGCTTGCTGCAATAGGCGTTCTTGAAAGACTTATATCGCATAGATTTTGTTTTTCATAGTTTTAAGCTAATCCCTAATCTTATCGCTTGGTGGATAGACAAAGTTTGTCTTTCGCTCTGCAAATACTCTCTCTTTTTCATCTACTGCAAAAGCGTGAATGATGATGTCATAATGCCCTGCTTGCAAGCTCTCTCTCGTACGGAGGGTTACGATTTTTTTCACCTTATCTCCGGCTTTGACTTTAAAAGGTGCTTTAGGTTGGAGAATCTGCAGAGATTGGGCGATATTGCCACCTTTTGTATTATAGATTTCAAAATACATTTCGTGGTCTTTGGAATCGGTATTATTAAATATCATTATGTAGTGATTTTCCACGATATGATTTGCTCTTGCTTCGTATAGCTCAGCAGTGCGGCTAATATCAAGCAGCATAGATTCTTTGGTTGTTCCCATAAAGAGCAGTAGCACAAACACAAGTGCTAGCACAACCACATAGCCAATCGTCCTAAAGCGGACAAACTGCACCTTGCCATTATTATCAAGCGAAGCAGAAGACTTCCACACTACAAGCGAAGGTTTGCCGAGTTTGCCCATCACACTTGCACACGCATCGACACATTCAAGGCAGTTGATACACTCAAGCTGCATACCCTTTCTAATATCAATATGCGTAGGGCAGACACGCACACAAGCAGAGCAGTTTGTGCATTCATTATTTATATCTTGCTTTTTGGGAGCTAGGCTATATTTTATACCCTTTGCATCATATACAGCCCCACCACGCTTATAGTTATAGAGCGCCATAAGTGTATCATTATCATAAAGCACGCTTTGTATGCGGCAATACGGACACATATAAATGCAAAAATTTTCTTGTATAAAGGTAATATCAAGGATAAAAAATAGCCCAAATCCAAGCCAGAATCCAAGCAAGATTCGATGATTGAGTGGGTCGCTCATATAGGCAAAAAAATCACTAGGAGGCGTGAAGAAAAACATTAAACTAGCAGAGGCTACAAGGCAAAGCACAGAAATGATGAGAAACGCGCACAGGGCTTTAATTTTCGCACTAAAGGTGCTTAAATCCATCTTTTCTTGCTTATCGCTAATTTTTTTACGCAAACCAAAGATTTTTGTTTGTAGTAAATCCCTATACAAAACGCGGAATATCGTCTGTGGACACGCCCAGCCACACCATATCCGCCCAGCAAGGGTTGTCATAAAAAAGATTCCTACAAACATTAAAATCAGCAAAAATGGCATAAGATAAAATTCTTGCATATCAAATACGACACCGAGCAAATGCAGCTGCTTGTGGTCAAAAGAGAGTAAAAAGAGCTGATTGCCATTAATCTGTATAAAGGGGAAAAGAAGAAAAACAAAAGTGGCTATGGCATAAACGATATAGCGTTTGTAGCGATAATGCGATATTTTTAGCAATGGTGCTTGAGATGTGGTGGTCATCACTCTCTCCTTAGTTGTCCTTATTGTATTGTTGAGTGAAAAATGGGAATATAACATTTTTTGACTTAAATTAAATAAAATACATTGATTCTGTAAAATTTTATGAATCTCTATTTTTGAAAAACACAAAAGGGAGCAGGATAATGAAACGGGCTATTGTGCTTGGTGGCGGTGGGTCAAAGGGTGCGTATCAAATCGGTGCGTGGAGGGCTTTAAGAGAGCTAGGCATAGCATATCACATCATCACAGGCACGAGTATAGGAGCATTTAATGGTGCGATGATGGTGCAGGGCGATTATGACAAAGCATTAGCTTTGTGGCGCGAGATTGATATTGATAAAGTCGCGCTTAATGGGCTTAACCTCCGCACGGATTTAAACTACTATAAAGCTAATCTTGATAAGCTCCTACCTTTTATTAAAAGCTATGCAAATAATAAAGGTATGGATATTACGCCGCTTAAGCAGATTATAGAATCTTCGCTTAATGATTCATTTTTCACCTCTCCTATTAATTATGGCTTAGTAAGCGTGAAGATTCCATCTTTTGCACCTATACAAAAGCCCAAAGCAGAGCTAAATTTGCAGAATCTCGCCTTGTGGATTCTCGCCTCTGCTTCGTGCTTTCCGGCGTTTCCCGTGTGTGAGATTGAGGGGGAGGATTATATCGATGGCGGATATTATGACAAGCTACCTGTAAATTTTGCCTTTGAGCTTGGGGCTGAGGAAGTGATAGCCATAGCGCTTAATCCTAATCCGCATATTTATAGCCATCACCCGCTTGTGCGGACTATCCAGCCTATCGCTTCTCTTGGAGGTATGCTTGATTTTGATAAGGTGAGTATGAGTGAAAATGTAGAGATTGGTTATTTAGATACGTTAAAAAGCTTTGGGAAGCTGTGGGGTAGAGCATATAGCTTTAGAATCTGCAAGAATTTTATGCAAAAATGTGCCTTTGGATTTAATCGTGCTTTTGCCTTTGTGCTACAAAGTGAGCTGCAAGGCACAAGGACATTACCTTTTAGTCTCCATAAGGCATTTGAGATTTTCACCCCCGCTTTATCAAATAGAATCTTTTATCTCTTAAGTGAGGATTCTCCGTATATATCGCATATTGAAAGGGTGTGTGGGGAGGATTTGAGTAATATCCATCACAATAGCTCCTATCGTATGGCTTTACATCTTATAGAATCTGCAATGGCGTATTTTGGAGACTTTGAGAGGACTAAGATTTATGAGCTTGAGGCGGTATGCGAGGTGCTAGCAAAGCAGGATTTTGAGGCATTTGATGTTGAGGTACAAATGGCACAAGAGAGCGATAAAGCGCTGCTTGGCGCATTTTTTGGGCTATTTTTAGCATATATGCAATAATGGACTAGAATGAAAGTATTTGAAAAAATTTATATTGAAATAAGCGATTATTGCGCCCTTTCATGTGGATTCTGCCCGAGTGGTTTGAGACAGACAAAGCGGGGTGAGATGGACTTAGGGCTTTTTACATCTATATGTGAGCAGATTCAGGGCAAGGCAAAACGCGTGTGTTTGCATATTTTGGGCGACCCGCTAGGTGTTGGGGATTTTGCGGCTTATGTGAGAATCTTAGCACATTATGGGCTTAAGGTAGATTTGGTAAGTACGGGGTTATTCTTAAAAGAGCGGGATTTTGAGCTCTTGCTTCAAAATCCCTTTGTGCAGGTTTCTTTCTCTCTTAGCGCGTTTTTGGCAAATGCTAATGTGCTAAAAATGGCGCATTTACATCGTATTTTGGACTTTTGCGGGGCGCATATACAGCGCAATGCACCTATTTTTATCAATCTCCGCTTTCACCAAAATGATATTATGCAGGAAAGTGAGAAATTTAAGGTAATGCTTGAGACCATAAGGGCGTATTTTGGGTTGCCTTCGTGTGATTTAAGGCAAGGACGCATCAAACTTGCTCCTAAAATATTTTTGAATCCTATGCCTTCATTTGAATGGGAGCAAAGTATGCTAGAGCAGCGCACATATAAGAGCGAGAGCAAAGATTCAAAGCCTTTGTGTTATGGGGCGCACAAGCAGTTTGGAATCTTAAGCAATGGTGAGCTTGTGCCTTGTTGTATTGATTATAACGGGAGGGCGAGTTTTGGCAATGTAAGAACACAAAGTATGGAGGGCATTTTAGATTCTGTGCGTTTTTTGCAGTTCGCACAGAATCTAAAAGATGGCATAGCCCCTTGCGAACTATGTGAGAAATGCGGATATAAGATGATTTTATAAAAGCTTTATAGCTTGAGATAGACGCTAGATGCAAATGGATAATCCACCGCTTCTAGGCAAAGCAAGATGTATCACATAAGGGTATCCTATGGATTTGCAAATGGACATTGCTTTGCTTTAAGGGAGCTTTGTCAATATAGATAGGGCTTTAGAAGTTTGCTAGGGCAGAGGTATATATGCTCAAGTTGCGGGTGCATACTCGTGCCATTGCTTTCTCCTGCCATAGAGTAATAGTAGCTTCGTGATATGGTAATAAGCTGTGGATTCCTATAACAAAAGTATTGTGGAAATATTTCAAAGATAATTGTATTTTTTGGCAAAAGGATACATTGTTTGAGCTGCTTCCGTGCTCACTAGCGATGATTTTAGATTCTCTCAAAAGCCCTACTTTTTAAGATTTTTACTAGACAATTTAATACTAATGAATGCCCATACCTGCTAAGATGATGTCCATCAGCGATGGTAATATGATTTTTATCGCAATCTTTAAATGCTTGTGCTATGGTAAAATGTTTTTCAAGACTGCATTCTTCTAAGATTGCATTGTAATGGTTTATATCCTCCTGTATGTTATATACTTTTTCAATCAGTTTCTTGCCGGGTGGAGCAATATGATAAATATTTTCTTTAAAGCAAGTGGGGCTAACATAATGAAATTTATATAAAGATGTGAGATGAAACATTAATCTCTTAGAGATAATTTTATACAAGTATCTTGTGATAGGGAGTGTCAATAGTATTCTTTCCCAACCCCGCTTAATGATTCGTCTGCACGCATCAACTACGCTAACTTGTATAATAACAATATCTGCTTTTTGATATGTCAAAAGGTCTTGTTTTTGAAGTATGATGTCTTTAGTATGTCTGCCCCTTTGGGGAAAGAAGTATATTTTAGCCCCCCCCCCCATTGTTTGCATAAATCTATCCACCCAAGTGGATTCTATAGGAGTGCAATCCCTGCTTAAAGATAAAGAATCAGTAATAATTGTTAGGGTTTTTATATGATGTTTCATAATTATATTCCCAAACATTGCTTACAAAGATGATATGGTGGAAAAATGCCATTTTTGTGCATATTTCTAATTTTTTCAAACTCAATGCCTTGATAAATTTCTAAAAAATCGGTTGTAAGCAATGAACCAAAATTGATACTATCAAAATAATCTTTGCAACATAAAATAAGTGAGCAATCAGCATTAATCCAAATTTCATCAAATGGGCTATGACATAAGGGTTTAGAGTGTGTGATTGGAGATTTGAGAGGTGTGTTTTTAGGCAGCTCTTGTTCTAGCCCCCCCCCCCGTTATATGCTCTTTATGTGTAATTACACGTTTGTATGGCAAAATCGCATTGATTAAATACGCTTTAGAACCAAAAATATCTTTAAAAGATTCTTGTGGATTTTCTACATTGTGTGGCGTTAAAACAGAGCTTATGAGCAGCTTAACGTGCGGATAATGCTTTTGTTTTAACTCTAGGAGGGCAGCAAAGTTTTCAATTACTTTTTGGAAGTCATCTTTACCATGCACGGCATTGTAATTTGTAGAATCTAAAGCATTAATAGAAAATTTTATAGAATCTAAGCCATTTTGCAGCAGAGACTCTGCCCTTGTCTTATCCATAAGTGCTCCATTAGAGCTTATATACACATAAGGAATTTTATAGATATTTTTGTAATGCCAAATAATAGCCTCTAGGTCTTTGTTTAATAATACTTCACCTTTAGCACTCAAACCTAATTCATCTGTTTGCACATATTTTAAGACATTATCCATAGATTTTACAAAGTCCTCATAGCTTGTTTTATTTTTTTTGGTGCGTTTGTCTGGGTTTGAGCAAAAATTACACTTATGATTGCAGAAAGTGCAAACATCAAAATTAATCTTTCGTTTTATTTTATCCATACTTTTTCTCCTTAAAGTTTTAAGATTAGCTCAACCATTTTTGGGCTATTTTTGTAAGCATTGCGGGATTATCACTTGCATAAAATTGCAAAGATTTAAGTGAATCGCCTGAAGTGAGGTGCAAGCGGGATTCTAAATATTCTACAATCGCCTCGCCTGAATGGATTAGAATACTTTGGTGTTTAAAATATTTATCAAGCGCGGGGGCGATAAGCGGGAAGTGCGTGCAGCCTAGAATAATAGCCTTAGGAGGATTACTAAGGGAGCTAAAATAGTATTCAAAAATATCCTCTACTATTGCCCCCTCTAGCAGCCCCTCTTCCACGATAGGCACAAAAAGCCCTGTGGCAAGACTTTTGAGATTCCAAAAGCCAATTTTGCGTAATCGCATTTCGTATTCACCGGAATTGATTGTCGCACGTGTGGCGATGATAAGGATTTGAGAATCTGTATTTGAAAGCTTATTTTGTACGGCAAGGACACCGGGCTCAATCACCCCAACAATAGGAATTTTGCTCTTTGCCTGCATTTCGGCTAAAGCGTAAGCACTCACAGTATTGCACGCCACAATAAGAATATCGATATGATGTGGAGCAAAGAAATCAAGGGCTTCAAGGGAAAAGCGCACAATTGTTTGCTTATCTTTGACACCATAAGGCACACGCGCGGTATCGCCATAGTAGATAATCTCATCAAAAAGTTTAGCATTAATGAGGCTTTTTAACACACTTAAGCCGCCAACACCGCTATCAAAGACACCCGCACGCATTAAAATCCTATTCTTGAGAGTTCATCATATTTAAAAACTCTGCATTATCCTGCGTTTGTTTCATTTTTGAGTAAATAAATGTAAGTGCCTCGACATCATCCATCGTGTGCATTACATTACGTAGCATCCATATTTTTGTAAGATTATCTTTGCCAAGGAGTAAATCATCTTTGCGTGTGCCGCTTTTTAATACATCAAAGGCAGGGTAGATTCTGCGGTCAGCGATGGAACGTGCAAGGACGATTTCGCTATTGCCCGTGCCTTTAAATTCTTCAAAAATCACTTCGTCCATTCTTGAGCCTGTTTCAATGAGGGCGGTAGCAATGATAGTAAGGCTGCCGCCTTGCTCGATATTACGTGCTGCACCAAAAAAGCGTTTGGGCTTATGCAGAGCATTTGCATCAACCCCTCCACTTAGCACCTTGCCACTTGATGGCGTAGCGGCATTATAGGCACGAGCTAGACGCGTGATAGAATCTAGCAGTATCACCACATCTTTACCCATTTCTACCTTACGTTTGGCACTTTCAATAACCAAATCTGCCACGCGGATATGGTTTGTCGCTGGCATATCAAAAGTAGAGCTAAAGACTTGTCCTCGCACGCTTCGCTCCATATCTGTAACTTCCTCTGGGCGCTCATCGACTAAAAGCACCATTAGCTCTACTTCAGGGTGATTTTTGGCGATGCCGTGGGCTAATTCCTTCATTAATTCTGTTTTACCCGTGCGCGGAGGAGCGACAATAAGAGCACGCTGCCCCTTGCCAATAGGGCTAAATAAATCTAGCATTCTGCCTGTAACTTTGCTTTGCTCATATTCGAGTTTGAGCTGTTCGTGTGGGAAAAGAGGCGTGAGATTATCAAAAAGCGGACGATTCTTAATCTCTTCAAGCGACATATAATTAATCGCTTCAATCTTTAAAAGTGCATAATATCGCTCTTGGTCTTTAGGGGGGCGCACTTGCCCGGTTACAATATCGCCATTACGTAGGGCGAAACGGCGGATTTGGGATTGCGATACATAGGTGTCATTTTGACTATCTGCGAGACTTTCGGTCAATGCCCGTAAGAATCCATAGCCCTCATTGGTGATTTCTAAAATACCTGAAAAGAGTATATAGCCGCCTTGATTGACTTGGGCTTTGAGAATCTCAAAAATCAAATCCTGTCTACGATAATCGCTAGGATTCTCTACTCCTACCTCTTCGGCAATACTGATAAGCTGTTTAATGCTTTTGGTGCGTAATTCTTCAAGCTGGTAACCTTCCACAGGCGTGTGAGTTCGTTTATTATCTGCCATAAAATTCCTTAGTTCAAATGAAGATTTAAGAAAGTTAAGAAGATAAAATCTGTGCTATAAGATCTTATCTTCTCTAAGAAGTCTTTTGTGAAAAAGTGAAAGTCGATTTTATAGAAAAGTTCCTTGTGTGTCAATATCTTACATGCTTTAAACAATATTGTTTTTAACATTTTTGTTCAAATCAGGGTGAATCTTATATACTTTGTTTTTAATCTTAATCAAAATGCCCGTGTCAATAAGTTGCTTAAATGTCTTTACAATCGTGGGCTTGCTGACATTAAGATGAGCGATAATGTTTTCATAAGAGCCATAAAAGATATTATCCTCATCGCAATTCGCGAGTAAAAATTGAATAATGGCAATTTTTTTGCCTCCTACAAAGGTGGAGATAGCATTAATGAGTAGATTCTTTGAGGCAATCTCATCAGCTTGCAAAAATGGCAAAATAGCCTTATTGAGCGTATGGAGTAATTCTTCAATATTGATAGGCTTTAAGATATAGCCATCTACGCGCAAACGTATCGCATCAAGGAGGTATTTTGTCTCTGTGTGCGCAGTAGTGATGACTACAGGGATATCAGGGTGGGTGCTTGAGTTGTGTATGGCATTAATGAGCTCAATTCCATTCATTTTAGGCATAAGAATATCTGTCAATATTAAATCAATTTTATGTCGTTTAAAAAGATCAAGCGCTTCTTGTCCATTTTTAGCCACAAATAGACGCCCTACATAATCTTCAAGCACCATACTTGTGAGGTTAGCGGTATCTATATCATCTTCTACATAAAGAATAGTAAGTTTATTAAGAGTATCAAATTTCATTATCGCTGCCTTGTGTTGGTATGTGAATGTTAAATTCTGCTCCAAAAAAGTGTTCTTTCCATTGTGTATTTGATACATCAATGCTACCATTAAAATGTCTCTCAATGATTTGCTTTGCCATATATAACCCAACACCTGTGCCTACAGATTTATGCTTAGTGGTAAAATAAGGCTCAAACACCTTTGTCTTGTCCTCTAAGCCAATGCCTCCTGCATTATCCTTGATACAAAGGACAATATTATATCCTACCTTATCTAATAAAATTTCTATATGTGCTTTAAAGTCCTCATTGCTTTGTGCTTTGAGTTTTAGGGCGTCAATGGCGTTATTAATAAGGATTAAAATCACTTGCATAAAAGAGTTTTGATAGCCATTTACACTAAGATTTGCTTTTTTGATTAATACATCAATATATATATGATTTTCTTTAATCTGTTCTTTAAGGAGTTCTAGAGAATCCCAAATGCTTGTAGCAGGTTCAAACACTTCGGTGCTTGTCTCTGGGCGGAAGAAATTGCGGAAATTTTCAATCGTATTTGACATTTCAGTGGCGATTTTCATACCATATTGCGTTTGCTGCAGGACAAATTCATTATCAAGCTTATTTTGCATAGCCTTGCTTTTAAAGCTCTGTATCAGCATCATTAGAGAATTAAGTGGTTGCCGCCATTGATGAGCGATATTTTGTATCATCTCCCCCATAGAGGCAAGTCTAGCCTGTTGATACATAATCAAATCTTTCTTGCGATTCTGCTCTACCTCGTATTCAATGGACTTTTGTAAATTGGCATTAAGTGCTTGAAGCTCTTTTGTCTTAGATTGCACAAGTTGTTCTAAAAGCAAGTGATTGGTATTGATAGAATGCCCGATAGATAGGGCAAGGATAATAATCGTAGCAATCACGATAAACATAAAAATAGCTAAGATAATATAAGTATTTTTGTAAAGAGAATCTGTAATCTTTTTCCCATAAAAAGCAATGTCAAAAGAGAGTAAAACCTGCTCTTTAAGTAAAGAGGGCATCGAGAGGGTATCACTATTGATAAAGGCTCTATCAATAGATTCTATAAGAGCGCTCTCTGCTTGTAAAAGAGTTTGAATCTGCCAATATTCATTAGGCATAAAGGTTTTGGCATACCATCGGCGTAAATGCACAATAGCAGATTCTATATTTCTACTCGTATCGTGAATCTTGTGTTGCTCCCACATTTCAAGCAAATACGGGAGATTCTGCTTATTGCGTGCATCACTTTCTGTAAGGAGCATAAGCGTGTGGATATTGTGATTATGTAGTGAGTTTATATCAAACTCACTTTTTAGCCCCATTAGTGCAAGTATCCCCACACTTGCCACAAGTGCAAATCCTATGACAATAATCCACATTAAAATTGTAGTTTTTGCGCGAAAGGAGATATTATTCATTAAAGAAGACATTATATGTTTCATACAAGCTCTTTTCCATTAGCAATTGCATCGCCTAAAGCACGCAAAAGTAAATCATATTGCAAAAATCGTTCTTTATGTTTCTTAAGGGAATAGCTAATCTGCTCTTGCAGCGTTTTTTGTGAGCTAAGGAGTGTATTATGCTCTTTATGTAGGGTAGCGATATTTTTTTGTGTTTCTTCTAGAGTATTGAGCGTATGAGATTTATCCACTATCAGCTTATTAATCTCACTGCCTAGAGCGATAATCTCTACTTTAGGGGCTTTTTTATCCACAAGTAATCGCAATGTCTTATTTTTATTTTCCAATATATCATTGTAGGTTTGTGCGTCTGCTTCATATCCCTTTTGTCGCAATTTATCTTGTGCGATTTGATTTGTGAGGTTATGAATGCGCTCCTCAAGCTTATTGGCTTGTTTTTGCATACTTTGTATGTCAAATTCTACACTGATTTTATTATGTAAGGCTTCTTTGATGAGTGCTAGTGTCCAAGGTTTGCCATTTTTATCAATAATAAGGGGCTTTGTGTAGATTTTCCCCCCTAGCTCAATCGAACCACCATTATAAAATTCAATAAAGCTAATCGCATTGGCATTATCCTTTATGCAGAGGTCTAGGAGCTCTTTTGCCACTATTTCAAACATCACCCACGAATATTGCTGAACTAATGTCAAGCAATACATACTTTTTGCAATAGAATCAACACGTTTAAGCGGCAGCTTTTCTAAAAATAGTCGTAACTTCTGTATGGCAAAAAACCCAAATCGCTGGTTAAAAAGAATATTATCAATATGTGTGAGGTCAATATCATTTTGCAATATCTGTGAGGTGTTTTGCATAATCACATCTTGAATATTGACTGATTGCAGCATATCATCAATACTTTGTTTATCGGCATTGCTTAGAACATTGATGTGCATTCTATTGTTGATTTGCCGTATTTCATTGCTGATTTGCACCATTTCATTATCAAATTTACGCAGCTTTATATTCCCATCTTTGAAAAATAGCCCATCACGCGGCTGTATGCCAAAGACATTTCTCAAAGCCACTTTTATCATATCTCTTTTTGTGCTTTGATTTTGCAAATCAAGCATAGAATTTACAAAGCTAAATAGCTCATCAAAATCCGCTTTTGAAGGCTCTTGCGTGTAGAGAGTGCTTTTATGCATTTTAAGAAAATCGCAGATTCTCTGCACATAAAGATTATGCGTGTAGTTTTTAATCCGCGTGATGATTTGAAGCTGCTTTTTATCATAATGCACGAAGCAGCCTAAGCCTTTTTGATCATAAAAATGCAAAATCGCTAAGCGAATATCATTTTCCGCGCTAGGATTATCCTGTAAAAGTGTAAAAAGCGCCTTTTCACTCTTCATTTTAGCCTCTGTAATATTCACAGATTCACTAAAATATTTTTGCAGTATTTGCAAGGCTTCATCATAGAGCGTATGGCTATTCATAGGGATTCTTTAGTGTGGAATTGTCTGCTTTTAGCACGGATTGAATCTGCTCTTGTGAGGCATTTTGCAATGTTTGAAATGAGCCAAAATATTCTAAAAGTCGCTTTATCTGTGCCTTGCTGTATTGCTTCTCTCCCATTATTTGCACCTTATTTGTGTCTTTTGTTTTCCTATAGCGATGATAGGTAATAGCATATTTATGCGCCTCATCACGTAGCTTCTGGCAGAATTGTAGTCTTTTGTCATTTGCTTTTAGTTTAAATTCCGCTTGGTTTGTGCGCAATATATCAAGTGCATTGCCCTTTGCCCGATAGGCTTTAGCATTATGTTTCATTTTTGCAATCGCCACCACATCGACATTTGCACCCACACTTTGGAGAATCTCACACGCGATATGAATTTGTGCCTTTCCGCCATCAAGCAGCCATAAATCCGGCGGAGGATTAGATTCAAACTTAGCTGCCCTACGTTCAAGCATTTGCCGCATTTGCGTGTATTCATCGCTACCTTCGAGGGTATATCGCCGATAATGCGATGAGAGAAAGGCATTATTTTCATACACAATCATACCGCCTACATTATGCACCCCGCTATGATGAGAGGTATCAAACACCTCAATTCTGTAGGGCACTCTTTGGAGGGCGCAGAGTTCTTTTAAGGCTATGAGAGTTGGCTCATCGCTATGCTGCTGCTTATGGAGGCGCAATATCTCAAGGGCATTTTGATAGGCAAGGGTAAGAAGCTCTCTTTTCTTGCCTTTTTGGGGCTGGATAATCTTAATATGGCTTTGGGTTTGGCTACTAATGAGCTGCTGCAAATGCACTAAGTCTGCAAATGCAAAATGGGGGATAAGAATCTCATCAGGCATTAGAGGCGTTATATTTTTATAATGATTAAGCAGGGCTTGTGTGTAGAGTTCAGGGAGATTATCATCATAAATATCTTGGTGGAGCAGTGAAAAATCGCTAGAGACAATGCGTCCATTGCGGATAAAGAGCACCATAAGAATGTGCGTATTAAGGCTCTCATCATCTTTAACAAGGGTAAATACATCATAATTTCCGCTTCGTATGTCGATTATGGATTGATTTTTCATCTGTGTGATTTTGCGGATTCTATCGCGGATTTTAGCAGCTTCTTCAAACTGCAAGGAAGTAGAGAGTTTTTGCATTTTTGATTCTAAAATACGTGCGAGTTCTTTTTTATTTTCAAGTAATGCAATGCCCTGCGTGATGAGCTTAGCATATTCTATTGTGGAGATTTTGCCCTCACAGGGGGCGAGACATTTATTAATCGCATAAAACATACAAGCTTTTTTGCCTTTCACACAGGATTTTTTCTGCACAAGCGGTAGCACATCATAAAGGCTATCAAGCAATTCTCTAGCCCCACTTGCAAATGGTCCAAAATACTGAATCTTAGGCGATTTTAGCACTTGTCTTGTGATGTCAAAGCGGGGGTAGGGGAGGGATTTATCAATATAAATATACGGATAGGTTTTATCATCGCGCAGAAGGATATTGTATTTAGGCTTTAGGCTTTTGATAAGGGAGTTTTCAAGTATAAGTGCGTCTTGTTCGTTATTGGTTAAAAGCGTGTGAATCTGCGCTATTTGGGATACCATAAGCGCGATTCTGGGGCTAAGATTGGGCTTTGGGGAGATAGATTCGTTATGAATGCTAAAATAGCTTTTAATGCGATTTTTAAGATGCTTTGCCTTGCCTATATAGAGGAGATTTCCCGCATTATCAAAGTATTGATAAATGCCTGATTGTGTAGGCAAATGCTTTAATGTGAAAAGGAGAGAGGGATTTTCAGGTGGCATTTTGAGCTTCCCATTGTCGCTTAATGCTTAAACGTAAGGCTTCGATTTTGTCATAAATCTCTTTATTGGTGGCGCGATTTTCAAACTCTCCATTGGAATGCTCATAAAAGGCGGGATTGGTGCTTGGTGGTAATGGTGGAGTAAGAATGTGGCTTGGCACATAAGCGTGTATTTTTTGGATAGAACTAAGCCTAGGGAAAAGTGCTTTGTGGCTTTTTAAACTCTCTGTTATGTGTTTATGCTTATAATGATTAAATTCTACGCACAAAGCCTTGTGTTTAAAGGCAAAAAGCAATCGATTATTTTTAATGGTAATAAAGAGAATCTGATCTCTTTCAAGTGGCGTAAGAAAGGTATTTTTAAAGCGCGTGATTTCACTTTGCTGCTGCAGTCTGTGAGCCAGAGATGGAAATTCCCGCCCGATATGGGAGAGTATATGAGCCATAGTAGTTGTTTTCATAGGCATATTTTAGCATATTTAGCGTTTATTTTTGCCATCGTTGGTATGGGGATAAATACCGGTTGTGGCTATAAGGCAGACCCATTTTATAAGCCCTCAAATCAAGTTGATACAAGCTCAAGTGTAAATGCAGCCCAAAATCAAAAGAAAAAAGTGCTTTTTGAAGAGATAGATTCTAAACCCACAGCGAGTTATGAGGCAGATGGGGAGTAGGGTATGAGGCAATATGATGTGATAATTATCGGTGCGGGAGTGGCAGGGCTGTATTGTGCGGCTGCCTTACCTCCGCATTTAAAGGTGTTGATTTTGTGCAAGGCTCAACCTTGGGAGTGTAATACATTCTACGCGCAAGGGGGCATTAGCGTGGCAAGAGATGAGAGCGATATATCCTCACATACGCAAGATACTCTTTCAGCCGGAGCAGAGTTAAATAATAAAGAATGTGTAGAGACGCTTACAAACAATAGCATTTTAGTGCTAAATGAATTGATAGAGGGCGGCTTTATGCTGGATAGAGATGAAAATGGCGCATTACTCTATGCTAAAGAGGGAGGGCATAGTAAGGCTCGTATCGTGCATTCAGGAGGGGACGCCACAGGGAGAAGTCTGCATACATATCTTATAGGCAAACTCCGCGCGAGGCTGTGGAAAAATGCAGAGGTAGTGGATTTACTCATTGAGGAGGATAAATGCTATGGTGTGTGTGTGCAGACAAAGCTAGGCACACATAATCTTTATGCCCATCATATCGTTATTGCAAGTGGAGGCGTGGGAGGATTGTTTAAATACCATACCAACGCCTATACGATTAGTAGCGACCTACACGGAATCATCTTAGAGCATCATCTTGCCTTGCAGGATATGGAAATGTTGCAATTCCACCCTACTGCCTATGTGGATAATCCACAGGCTAGGAAATATCTTATTTCTGAAGCTGTGAGGGGAGAGGGAGGCGTGATAGTCGATGATTTGGGGAAGCGATTTTTGTTTGATTATGATAGTCGTGGAGAGCTTGCCCCGCGTGATATTGTGGCACGTGGGATTATGGATTATTGCGCTAAACATCAAAGAAAGGCATTTTTAGATGTGAGTGCCTTTGATGGTGGATTCAAAAATCGTTTTCCTAATATTTATCGTGATTTAAGCCCTTATCTTAACATTCCTTTTGAGCCTATTCCCATTTCACCGGCTTTTCATTATTCAATGGGCGGTATTGCGGTGGATACAAATGGGCTTGTGAAAGGTATGAGTAATCTCTATGCTGTGGGAGAATGTGCTTGTAATGGTTTGCACGGGGCTAATCGCCTTGCATCTAACTCACTTTTAGAGGGTCTTGTATTTGGAAGGAGTGTCGCACATCATATTGTGGAAAATCCCACACGCACACGTATAGCGCATTTCCCATTATGTGATGAGGTACTTGAAAAAGATGGCGATAGTAAGCTTAAGAATGTGTTGCGTGATATTATGTGGGACAAGGTGGGGACTATCCGCTCTAAAAGTGGCTTAGATTCTGCGTTGGGTGGGATTGAAGTAATGCTGGAATCTAATATCGGGCGTATGCTGCGATTGAGGCTGCTTGTAGCGCGTAAAATCGTGCAATCAGCTTTAAATCGCACTCAAAGCAAGGGCGCACATTATCGAGTGGATTAGAGAATCTATTTATGCCTATGCTCTATTGTGGTTTCACCACCGCGTATCTTATACACTTAAGGTAAAGCCTCTCGTATGCACCTAAAGGACGCACTTATGAATAAAGCTAACGCTTTATTCATAAGTGAGTTTTAAGGTATAGAATCGCCAATCTAATCCCCACCCCCTCCGCAAGGGAGGAGGAAGCAATTATAGCCCCCCCCCTCGTGGGGAGGGGAAATAGCTATTAAAATCTTAAAAAGTTTAAAATTACACATATCCTACAAGTGAGGCATAACCTTGAGCGGTGGAAGGGCAGTCAAAACTGAAACTCTCCTTATAATTTAGGAACAATGGGATATAGATTCTCTATTCAAATTTCTTTCTTTTTTATAAAGGGGAAGGATTGAAAAAGTCGGTTCGAGGATATACCTCACTTGCTAGGAGAAAGATAGACTAGAGAATCTAACCCTTAAAAACTAACTTGATGAATAAGACAACGTCTTAGTCATAAGTGCGTCCTTTTGTCCTCAAGGGCTATCGCCCTTTGCGAGATTAAATCCCTTCGGGATTGAATGGTGCGAAGCAGATTTTATATCTGCAAAGCAAGACCCTTTGCAAGTGTGGATTAGCACTTCGTGCGAATACGGCGATTACATCGCAACAGCAAGGGCATAATAGACTAGAGAATCTCTACCTTAGAAGCTAACTTGATAACCAACCAAAGTGCGGTTTGGTGGAAGAGCAGTAGCGTAGGCATATAAATTAGTGCTTGATACAATGGCTTACAAATTTTGAAAAATTATCGATGATTAATCCTCCTTTGCGGAATCCCAAGCCACAAGATTCATAAGCAAAAAATACATTAGGTTGATAATATGCGCCATTATGGCTATTTAGCTCATAAAAGGCTTGATAGACACTTTTATGATTGCCATATATGCCACTCTTAGATTCTATAATACCGCCATTGGTATCTAAAATATCGATATTTGCACCTTCACGCCCAAATGCCCTTTTGCAGACTTGCTTAGTATTTGCCAAAGGTGTGTAAGAAGCAGGAAGTAATAAGGGGTGATTAGGAAACAAATCCCATAGAATCTTTAGCATTGCCTTGCTTTGAAAGAGTAGCGTATAAGCGGGGTTTAAAAAAATCGTATTATGATTTTGCATCATCTCACTCATTAAAAGCACAAGTTCAGGCTCATCAATAGCGATATTCTCCCATGGAATGAGCTTGAATAAAAATTCATAATTTACACCATTGTGGCTTAAACCCTCTGTGGGCGAGAAATGCACTTCATCAATAGGTGCAAAATCGCACGTAAAGCCAGATTCTCTAGCGAGATACTCTAAAAATCGCGTAGTAGTGAGATCTTCATTAGAGCTTGTGATACAAGAGAATAGAATCTTCCAGCCCTCATAGAGTTCATCAAATCGTGAAGTATCTGCCTCTAGCGTGATAAGACGTTTGAAATTTTCACTTAAGGCATTATGGATATTGTTAAATTGTGCTTCCTCATTAAGGTTATTGTATTTGAGTAAAGCCCATTGCACCAATGCACTTTCATAAAGCATAGTGGGCGTATCGGCGTTAAATTCAAGGAGCTTGATAGGCTTACCATCAAGTCCGCCGCTTAAATCAAATCGCCCATATAAGTGCCAATGTATATCTTCCTCCCAACTTTGCTTAATCGCACCAATGAGGCTTGGAGGAATATCAAGCTCGAAGAATAAATCATTTTCTATCACATATTCTCCGGCTTCTACAAACATATCATAAAGCGTATTTCCCGCCTCATAGTATGCCTCCGCCTCCGCCTCGCTAATGTGTATGAGCTCATCGCTTAGGTAAGAGGTATTATCCATATCGGTATGCCAAGTAAGCCCCATAGATTCTAGGGCATTTTTATCGGGCAGCGAAAGGCTAGTGATAGTCATCATATCTCCTTTATTTTTGTTTTTGTGAATGTGTTTTTTCAGCCGCCCGCGCTTCCCATACTTGTGCTAGGCTTAGAGGCATTGCCTGTATTGCCAAAGAATCCAGTTTTACCCGCGCTAGAGCCGCTCCTACTTGTCGTGGTGGATTTGTTAGTAAAGCTATTTTTACTTCGCTCATAAGCTTGAGGGGATTTGTAGTTGCGCTGCGCGTTAGCTTGATAGTTTGGGTTATTGAATAATTTATTGCCAATATAGCTCCCTAGAATCGCCCCTGCCGCACTCGCTAGAATCGCCCCACCAAGTCCTAATCCTCCGCCATTAGGATTAGTAAGCTCACTCTGCCCGGCATTAATTGCTATCTCCTCTTGTTTAATAAGTCCATCAATCTCGGCTTGAGAGAGCATTCTCTCCTGTCCATTAATATCTTTAAGCATTACGCGGGTTTGCTCACTAGGGTATTCTTCAAGCACTTTATAAGTGCCATCGGGCTGCTCTTCGATAACTACAAACGCACCATTTTTTTGACTATTTTGCAAGGTGGTGTTAAGCTCATTATCATTCTGATTACACGCATTGAGAGCAAAAACTGCCATCACGCCAAGCCCCCCAACCATCGCATAATTCTTAATTGTGTGGATATGTTTCATTGCTTTGCTCCTCTGTTTAAATGTTTAAAATTGTATCAAATCTTTGCCATTTTTTTATGGTGTAAATGGATATATAAATGCAGGACATCAAGACTTGCTGGTGTGATACCGCTAATCTCACTTGCTTCAAAAAGGCTTTTGGGGGTGAAAGTTTTCAGTTTTTCAATCACTTCAAGGCTTAGCCCCGGGATATTGTCAAAGATAAAATCCCTTGGAATCTCCACTTGCAGCATTTGCTCCATTTGTGCGATTTGCGCCTTTTGTTTGTGAATGTAGTCAAAATATTTAGATTCTATAAAAATTTGCATAAGTGCATAATCGCTCATTTCCTCTATATGCGGGATTTGACATTGCTTAAGCAATTCACGTAAAGTGTGTAAGGGCAGCTCCTCCCTACCAATGATATGTATAAGACGTGTTTTATCGCTAATGGGAGGGAGGTTTAGGGCTTGTAGCATAGTGAGATTTTCCATACTTGGCGTGATGTATCGATTTTGCAAATGCTCTAAAGTCTGCTCTATATGTGCCTTATCACGCATTATTTGCTTGTAATATGAATCTTCAATCAACCCAAAGGAATGCGCATAATGGCAAAGACGTAAAGGGGCATTATCCTCTCGCAAAAGGAGGCGGTATTCTGCACGTGAGGTAAAGAGACGATAAGGCTCTTTCGTGCCTTTTGTTACTAAGTCATCAATCATCACGCCAATGTAGCTTTCACTTCTTGAAAGACAAAAGGATTCACCCTTAAGCGAGAGTGCGGCATTAATACCCGCCATAATGCCTTGTGCTGCAGCTTCCTCATAGCCTGTTGTGCCATTGATTTGCCCGGCTAGAAAGAGATTAGCGCATTTTTTTGTCTCTAATGTATGATAAAGCTCGGTTGGTTCTACATAATCATATTCAATCGCATAGCCATATCGCGTAATACGGGCGTTTTCTAAGCCCTTAATCGTGTGGATTAGCTGCTCTTGCACATCAATTGGTAAAGAAGTAGAAAGTCCATTAATGTAGTATTCTACTGCTTCGCGTGTTTGTGGCTCTAGGAATAGCTGATGACGTTCTTTATCAGCAAAGCGATTGACTTTATCCTCGATACTTGGGCAATATCGTGGTCCCACACCCTCAATTTGCCCTGTGAAAAGTGGCGCACGATGGAAATTTTCACGTATAATGCGATGTGTGTTTTCATTGGTATAAGTAACAAAGCAGGGGAACTGCACGGGGGCAAAGGAGTGCGTCCTATGACTAAAATGCGGTGGATTGCTATCACCATTATGCACCTCAAGTGCGCTAAAATCAATGCTCCGCCCATCAATCCTCGCGCAAGTGCCTGTTTTTAACCGCCCCACCTTTAAGTCCATTTCTTTAAGCGATGTGCTTAAATGTTCTGCGCTCATCTCGCCAAAACGTCCATTGCTTAGCTTAGTCTCCCCGATATGCACTAAGCCCTTAAGAAATGTGCCGGTGGTGAGGATAATCTTTTTTGCAAAATAGGTTTTGCCAATGTTTGTTTTCACACCCTTTGCGATGTATCGCCCTTGTGAATCTTGCTCATAGATGAGGCTTTGGGCGCTTTCTTGCGAGAGGGTGAGATTAGGTGTGTGAAGAGCAATATCTTTAGCGATAATACTATATCTATCCATATCAATTTGTGCTCTAGTGCCACGCACAGCAGGACCTTTTGAGGCATTTAAGATTCTAAACTGAATCCCGCATTTATCGGTAATTTCTCCCATAACGCCCCCAAGCGCGTCTATCTCTTTGACGAGATGTCCCTTGCCTAGTCCGCCTACTGCTGGGTTACAACTTGCAAGGGCGAGATTCTGTATAAGGAGGGTGATAAGATGCGTTTTTGCGCCCATTTTTGCACTTGCGATACCTGCTTCTAATCCCGCGTGTCCGCCCCCAATGACTAAGACATCATATTCCATACCCTGCACTCCTTATTTGCTTTTGATATTGTAATTTTAAGAAAAGTGTTAAAAATCCCATAAGAGTGTTTTAGGAGAAAAACGAGCGCATTTTATTATTATTTGGTTATTTTTTTGCTACTATGACGGGGATAAAATAAAGGATAACCGATGAAAGAGAAAGCCTTGCGTTCCATTGGAGCATTTGCAAATATCAGTGAGGGGAGTTTAGAATCTTTAGAGGCTATCACGAAATTACGATATATCGAAAAAAATGGCATTTTGCATTATGAAGGCGAGTATATAGAATCTGCTTATTTTTTAGCACGAGGCAAGGTTGAAGTATATGAAATGGATAAGAATGATAATGAATTATTTTTGTGCTATGTGGATTCGCATTTAAGTGATGGTAGGCTTATTAATGCGTTTGGGACATTTGCCCCCTATGAAGCAAATGCAAGTGTGCGCGGGGTGGAGCCAAGCGAGATAGTTTTGCTTGATTTGCAGCAGCTCCATCAGCTTGTAACGAAAAATATTGAAATCAGTAATGCTATATTAAGCGAAGTAATGAATCGAATGATTACTTTTAAGAATTTTATTAATTTTAATGAGATTTATGATAGCACATCGCGTGTAGCATATATCCTTGGCACAAGTTTAAAGTATTTTAATCAAGTGCAGCGGCAAACAATCGCTCACGAGCTAAATATCAAGCTAGAAACGCTTAGCAGAATCTTGCAAAAAATGATGACACAGGGTTTGATTGCTAAAGATGAACACGGCGATGTGTATATTAAAGACAAACAAGCTTTTGAAGCACTCTATGGAGGTATAAAATCTTGTGATGTATCTTAAGACTTAGATTGTGCTAGAAGTTAGGATTTTCTAGCATATAAAATGCTTTCTTGAGATTAATTGTATTATTTTTAAGTGTAGATTCTATAATATCTGTGATGTGCTCTGTGGTTTTCCCTTCACCAAATGGGTGAGAGTGTGTCATCTGTGATAGAAAGGCATTATTTGTTACATAAGTAATAGTGTTTAAGATAGTCTGTGTGTATTGCTGTGGTTCTTGTTGGTTTGGTGTGATAGATACAACAGATTGAGGCATAAAACGACCTTTTTGTCTATCTCCTATATTTATCGTTGGTATGCCTAGAATCGGCGCTTCACTCAAGCCACTTGAGCTATTGCCAATCACAAAAGCAGCAAATTTAAGGCTTGAGAGATACATCACTCTGCCTAAACTCGCGCAAAGCGTAATTTTATCAGGATATTTTTTCGCATATTCTTCAAGAATAAGATTAATGCTATGCCCTTCTGCGTCGGCATTTGCTTTTGTGGCAAGGATATTAAAATTGCTTTGAAGTAGGCTTTGTAAGATAAGTGTTATTTCTTTAGATGGATTTGTGTTATCTAGGGTTGTAGAATGAAAAGTAAGGACGCAAAATCTATCTAAAAACGCTTTTTTTACCTGAATTTTTTGCGCTAAATTTGTTTTGCTCATAAAGGGGGCATTGTGGATATTTTCTACTGCTAGAGAACCTACGTTAAATACCCTTTGTGGATCCTCTCCTAATTGAATAATACGTTTAGCATAGAAATGAGTGCTAGGAAAGTGCAGATAACTCATTTTAGTGATACAATGCCGCATATACTCATCATTTGCACCTTGCGTGCTTTCTCCACCACTGATATGAGCAATAGGAATATTAAGATTAGCAGCACTTATAGCTACTCCAAATGCTTCATATCTATCTCCTAAAAGTATAACCATATCGGGTCTATTTTTTGAAAAATATTTGCTAAAGTTTATAATGGTATTTGCTAGAGTATGCGCTGTGTTAAGGGCATTTGTGTTGTCATTATGCAAGATAGGGATTTTTTTATTTATAGAAAATCCATCATTTTCTATTTCTTGATAAGTATTTCCAAGAGATGGGCTTAAATGTGCTCCGGTAACAATAAGATGGAGTTTCAAATATTGATGATTTTGTATCGCTTTTGCAAGAGGGTAGAGCAGCCCCCATTCTGCACGTGTACCTGTAACAATAGCTATGGTTTGAGAAACATTAGCATTTTTCTTTGAGGAGCATAAAGGCTTCAGCGTAGAGAGGAGTTTCACTTATGCCCCCCCCCCGCTACATATTTTTGCATCTTTTAAGCTAGAATCATCTGCACCGCGAGTGCTTCCGCGATAGATGGCTAAAGATTCTATATTTTTCAGGGAACGTGGAAAAGGGGAAAGTCCAACTTCGCTTTCATATAAGGACATAATGGCACATTTTTGTTTGAAAAACTCACTTATATCTACAAATACATTTGGCACAAAGCTTTGTATGTTTAAAGCAGGGGCAAATTCACTTTCACTTAATGTTTCCATCATTAAGATTTTTTCTATACTTGGATAGCGGAATGACTTTGTGCAGGCAAAAGCACATTCAAAAATAATGCGGTGGTCACTATGCACATCGTATGCAAAGGGGAGATAAAGAATCTGTGGAGAGATGTGCAAAAAGATTTTAGAGAATTGAGCAATAATCATACTTTTTGGATATTCATCGCATTTGGTTGTTTTTAAGCCTAGCCTATGGACACTATCAAAATTATATGCGGCACTTACAGCTTTTATTTCTTGCTCTCTTTTGGCAATTGTTTGAGGGGTGAATCCCTCCTCTTCAAATATATCAGTGCAAAAAATGCAATGGATTCTATCACCTTGTGCCTTGTGCTTTAAAAGTGTCCCACCAGCGCCCAATGTCTCATCATCGGGGTGAGTGGCAATCACTACAATATCTTTAGCAGAGCTGTGTTTTAACATACCACTTCCTTTGTGTCGTGTCTATATTTTTGACAAAATGAACAATGCGCTCACACGCATTTTCATCACCATAGGGATTGGGGAGATTGGCTATTTGTGTGCGGTAAGATTCATCAAAACACGCCTTTTGTAAAGCTTGTATAATGTCTTGCTTTTTATGCGGGACAAAGCATACATTTCCTGCATTGAGACGTCCCTTTTGACGATTGCCAATATTAACAACAGGGAGCTTGTAAAATGGGGCTTCTAAGATTCCCATACTTGAATTACCAGCAAGTGCAAGTGTATGACGGATAAGACTTATAAAGAATTCACGCGGGAGGGTTTTAAAGAATCTGATATGAGAATATTTCTGCTCTGCTTCTTGTATAGCTTCTAGAATTTTATAACTGCCCGGGTCTGTGTTAGGGTAAATACCTACGACTTTAAGGTTATGTGCTGTGGCAAATTCTGCGCAGGATTCTATGGCAACTTGCATTTGAGAATAGGCATCATATACCTCCGAGCTTAGTGGGTGTTTAAGTAGCACGATGTAGTTAGATGTAGCTATATCAAAATGTAAAAAATCGCTTAATTCTTTGCGTGATAAATGCGGAGTGTTGGCAATATTAGCATAAGAGGTATTACCACTGCATACAATCCTCCATTCATCTTCACCAATTTTAAGCAGATTCTGTGCGTATTGCTCGGTGGTAGTGCAATGAATATGGGCTAATTTAGAACAAGCAAAGCGGATAGGATCATCAGCATTCCCATATACGGGGTCGCCTCCACCACAATGAATCGTAAGAATATCCATATAATTGCCAACTACACAAGTAGCAATACTTTCCTCCCTATCGCCTAGTACGAGTAGAAAATCAGGCTTTTCTCTTTCGGCTGTTTGCGTAAGGGCAGTGATGAGCAATCCCACCCCCTTACTTCTTTGGGTAAGTCTATCAGTGCTTAAAAGACAATCAATCTTATCGGCTATGCGGAATCCATCGGATTCTATTTTTTTATATGTATTGCCGTGTATATCACTTAAATGAGCGTTAGCTACGGCTATGCACACATCAAAGCCCTCTTTTTCAAAAGCTTTTAAAATGGGATATAAAATATCATATTCGCTACGGATTCCACTGACTGCTAAAATTTTTTTCATATTTGCAACTCCCGTAATTCCTTAAAGTTTGTAATACTTAAGGAAGCATAATCACACGGGATAAGTCTCCCATATCTGCGTTTGAGCCATATGCTATATATGCCTGCATTATTTGCCCCTTTGATGTCTGTTGTTGGATTATCCCCTATGAAAGCACAAGATTGAGGACTAAGCTGCAAGATTTCTAGAATCCTGTGAAACGCGCTTATATGTGGCTTCTCATACTCTTTCCCATAAGCCCTAGCATAGACAATAGGAATGTTTTTAAGCCCTAATAGGCTAATCTTATGAGACTGCGCTTTTATATCGCCATTTGTTAAAATGCCATATTTGATATTTTTTGTTTGAAGCAGATTCAAAAAATCTTTAGCGTCATCATAGAGTTGCAAAGAGGTTGGCATACTTTGGTAGAGTGAAAATAATTCTTCTTGCTTCTGTGAGGTATAAAAATCAAAGCTTTTGAGCCAATCGCCAAAAATATCTTTTGAGTGCAGACGAAAATTATCATCAAGAATAGTATTAATAAGCTGTATATCGCACCCATAGCGGTGGCAAAAGCTTTCACAAATGGCTTTTAGAAAGATATTTTCATCATAGAGTGTATTGTCTAAATCACAAATGAAAGCTTCAAAGCGCATTACTATCCTTTTAGTGAGTTTGACATCATAGCATATTTTCCCACCATTGAGTAAAATAGCGATAGAATCTGTATTGCTTATCTTTGTAGAGATTTTTGTCTATATGTATGTTTTCACCTAATGCAAGTTTTAAAGCAAAGTAGGGAAAATTTAGCCCAAAGTATGTATCTACCCCGCTACTAGCACCTAGTCTTGGATTTAAATCAAAAAGCACAAGAGAGGCGTTTTCATTATGCGCTAGTTCCATATTATTTGTGTAATCTAATGAAAAAGTTTGAATGATATGAGAACAAAGCTCTTCTAGAGACTCATTATAGCGGACATAGCCACGATATGTTTGAGAGGCATTACCCCATTCACGTATATGCTCCATTGTAATGATATTCTTACCTTTTTGACAAAGTGAATAAGCCGAAACAAAGGGTTCTTGTAAATATTCCATAATGATAAGGTCATCAAAAGATCTTTTATCTTTTAAGATAGATTCAAAAAAGCTCAGAGGCATTTCATTGGCTGGCTTAATGCTAAAAACCTCTTTTTGAAGTAATGAATCACTTAAGATATATACGCCCCTGCCACCTCTCCCTAATCGTGGTTTGATAACACATTTTTTATGCGGATAGCCGAGTGAAAAAATAGCCTTCAAGAAGTCTTCAAAAGTAGATACAAGATGATATTTAGGCGCATATTGTGGAAGCTCTTTTTTGAGATTCTCATATGCGGCAAGCTTATCATAAGCAATAACTAAATCCTCATATTCTCCTACCATAATAGGAATATCAAAATGCTTTTTGTATTGAGAAAGTGCGAGATTATCATCATTGCCACAGGGTATAATGACATCAATTTGATATTTTTTAACCATACTTAGCATAAAATCAATAAATCCTTTTGTATCTTTTGCGCTATCTGGAGATTGCTCAAATATATCTACAAACTTTCTTCCACAAGCTCCGCTAAAGCTATCGCTTCCGTATAAAAATACTTCTCTTTCACCATTGTTTCTTAGAGCTAATAGACAATCAGGGCTGGTTAATCCCCCTATGGTGGTAATGAAAATTCTTAGTTTATTCATTGAATGCCTCCTTGAGTTTTGAAGTGATAAAGCGCACATCTTTAAGCTTAATACCCATATGTATGGGGAGTGATATATGATTTTCTATGGTGGGTTGAGTAGAGGGGACATAAGATACTAAAGGGTGATTTGCTAAAAGTGGCTGTTTATGCAAAAGTGGTTTATAGGGTGCGTCTGCATAAATATGATAGGATTTAAGATATTTGATGATATTATCTGGGCTATGCTTATGGAGGAAAATAATAAAACGCCAAAAACTATGCCTAAAGCCCGATGGAATTGCCTGTGGGCTGATAGTTTTATTTTTGATAAAAGTATGCAGATATTGTTTGTATGCAAGGCTAAGTTTTTGACGATAGGCAAGTTGAGATTCTAAAGCTGCTAATCCGCTAAGCCCCATAATAGCGCTAAATTCAGGCAATCTATAATTACTACCAAGTGTGATAAACTGCTCTTGTTCCTCATAGGGTTTTAATCCGCGATTAGCTAATGAGCGACAAGTAAAGGCAAAATCTTTGTTTTTGCACACTATCATTCCTCCCTCGCCACAGGTAAGAATCTTGGTGCTATAAAAGCTAAACACAGCGATATCACCAATGCTCCCTGCCTTGTGTGATTTGCCTTTAGAATCTATGGCGATTGCGCCGTGTGCGTGGGAGCAGTCTTCAATAAGTGTAATATGCCTTTGCTTGCATAATGTGGCAATGGCAAAAATATCAGGGCTAATAAGCCCGGCAAAATGCACGATAACTATGGCTTTAGTCTGTGGGGTGATGGCGGATTCTATGGTGTGTGCGCTTAGCATAAAGTCTTTATCTACATCGACTAGTCTAAGTCTAATGTTATTTGCCAACACACTGCTTGCATTGGCAAAAAATGTCTGTGTTGGCACGATAACTTCATCATTATGTTTTAGCTCTAATGCCTTAAAGACGACATCTAATGCGCTTGTGCAGGAATTTGTAGCAATGGCATTATTTGCCTTGCAATATGCGGCAAATTCATTTTCAAAGCGCACTACAGCCTCTCCCATAGAAAGTTTAGAATCCCCTCTAAGCATAGAGCGTGTCTCTTTAAGAATATGATGAATTTGTCTTTGGGTAAAGTATGGACACGCGCTAAAATATTTTTTCATAGTATACCTCCTTGTAATATGATGTCTTTTGCATAAGATTCTAATCCCGCCTGTATGCTAGGGGGAGTGAAGTGGAGTAGCTGCTGTGCTTTGGTAGTATCAAGGATTGCATTAAAGGGATTTGGCGATGGCTTGGGGCTTAGGATAAGCTTAGAGCGTGAATGAAGGGATTCTATAAGTTGTTGTGCTATAAAGGCTGTATTTTGAGAATCTTTACTCCCTATCACAAATGCTTCATATTGTTGTAGATTTTGAGCTTGTGCTGCGGATATAAGAGCCTTGATAGCGTCATTAATATATAAAATATTGCGTAAAACTTGACCATTATTGAAAAGCACAATATCTTTATTTTGCCACGCATTTTTAGCAAACTCATAGACGACACCACCAAGGTGATTGACCCCAAAAAGAGCAGGAAAGCGCAATGTAATGGCTTGAAGCTGATTTGATTTAAATGTAGCGATTTCTAAGAGTTTTTCACAAGTATATTTGGCAAGTGAGTAATAACTCATAGGAGAGATAGGGGAGCGTTCTGTAATAATATAATTCTGTTTAGAATCTGGCTGTGCAAATACTGAGGCGGTTGATGAAAAAATGATTTTTGGAATATGGCGAGTGATGGTAAAATCAATAAGGTTAATTGTAGCGTTAATCGTATATTCAGTATATTCAGTATATTCAAGACTAGCGTATTCTACCATAGAAGCGAGATGAAAGGCAAGAGAAAACTCATAATTTTTTAGTGAATCTTTATCAAGATTCTTTAGTTCTAGTTGCTCATATTTGAAGTTTTTATGAGCGAGTGTATCGGCACTTAAGAAACCTCTTTCTTTGGGGCTTAAATTCGCATTATAGGGATTTTTCCTCCCTATACCTAGCACCTTATAGCCTTGAGTTAAGAGGGCTTCACAAAGGCTTGAGCCAACAAAGCCGCTTGCTCCTGTTACTAAGATGTATTGCATATTCTCTCCTTGCTTATAGCAAGGAGAGATCTAGAAGTAGATTTCTTTATAGCTCCTTGCCATTTTTAGCCCATATCGAATAGGTTTTGGTGTAATGGTGCGATGATAGACAAACATTTCTATCATCGCCTCCACCCAATTTTCACTTGCTGCAAAGCTTAGGGCTGAACCACCACCTAATCGGGGATTAACCTCGATAAATATGGGTTTATTTTCCTTGGTAATAAATGCTTGTATATTGATAGCCCCTATAAAATGGATATGTGAGGCTATGTATTGAATGTGAGATTCTAAGCACTTGACATCACACACCTCGCCTTTAGTGGATTTACCTCCTTGCACACCAATACGGCGACGAGGAATGATATATATGGCTTCACCTTGTGCATTAAAGAGGCAATCGATAGTGTATTCTTCACCAATGATATGCTCTTGTGTGATAAATGAGAGAGAATCTTCATCATTATCCCCCCCCCGTTAAAAAATCTATCTATTTGTGCTAGCTCGATTCCACTACCTCCACGTCCAAAACGGGGTTTTAAGACACCATAATGTTTATAAAGGCTGCTTTTGGGTGTGGGGATTCCTATCTGGCAAAAAAATTGATATGTTTGCCATTTATCTAAGAATGTTTGTATTGTATGAGGTGCAGAGATGATAACTAGGATTCCATATTGTGCAAAATGTGCTTTTTGCTCACTCCAGCCTAAAAGACTTTCATCAAGTGTGGGAATGACTATATCGATATGATGAGCGCGGCATAGATGGAGTGTTTTATCACATAAATGAGGGTCGCTTACTTTTGGCATAATGATAAAATCATCGCATTCTATAAAGGCAGTATTGAAGCTATCAATATCACTTCCGCATACGATATGCCCTGCATTTTTGATTGCTTCTATCATATATGAGCTTGTGAGGCAGCCACTTGCTTCAATTAAGATTTTCAAAGGTTTTTTATTGCTCATATTCTGCCTTTTTACATACGATGTAATAGCGGCTTTGAATACTGCCATCGATAAGATTTACTGATGATTTCTTTTCACCCCAAATGATTTCAAAAGTGCTTTTTTTAAATAATCTTTGTATTTTGGGATAATCAAAAAAGCTTTGTATAGTGCCTTTTTCGTGGGATTCTTGCACTTCTATTTCATCAGTAAAGGTAGATTCTTGTATATTGCTAAAGCCACTTGTAGAATCTTCCCCAATGAGCGAGCAAAAAAAGTAGGTTTTACTCACATAGGCAATTTGACTTACTAAATTTTGTGCTAAATCAAAAGGGAGGGAATCTAGCACCCCATAGCTTATAGTAAAGTCAAAAGTATTATGTTTAAAAGGTATATGCTCTCCGTCATACACTCTGAAATCAATATCTAAATTTGCATTTTGTGCTAAGCGTTTAGCTTGAGAGATAGCATATTCACTAATATCAATACCACAGGTTTCTATCCCAAATTCACTCATTAACATACTCTGCCTCCCAATACCACAGCCAAAATCAAGTGCTTTGATAGGATAAAGTGCATTATCCCCCCCCCCCCCCCCCCCCCCCCAAAACTTTTTCACTTTCTTAAATCCAACCCACAGCAGTTAAAAATTCCCCCAC
>ERZ778516.321-NODE-321-length-40771-cov-12.285588_pt1 | contig 40771 bp, 38 predicted proteins | sample MGYA00510342_ERZ778516 | MGnify/ENA primary metagenome ERZ778516 (study PRJEB29527, sample SAMN07138961) | mouse gut metagenome | material: feces | host: mouse | place: China:Nanjing | collected 2016-01-25 ...
CAGCTCAATCGTCCCGTCTTCCCGGAAATCCGGTTCTTCTGCTTTCTCCGGCGGCGCTTCGCCGAAGCCAAGATCCGGCAGGTCAATCGTTCCGTCTTCCCGGAAGTCCGGTTCTTCTGCTTCCTCCGGCGGCGCTTCGCCGAAGCCAAGATCCGGCAGGTCAATTGTCCCGTCTTCCCGGAAGTCCGGTTCTTCTGCTTCCTCCGGCGGCGCTTCGCCGAAGCCAAGATCCGGCAGGTCAATCGTCGCATCCTCCTGCAGCAGCTCGTCCAGATTTCCGGCCAGCTCCGCCTGCAGATTCATCGTGTTGAATCTGCCCGGATCAAACTCCGTCACCTCCGGCTCTTCAAAATCATCCCCGCCTATGGAAGCAGGCGCGCCTTTTACTTCAGAATGATACTTCTCCTTCTGCGCTTCTGTCAGCGGTTCATACTTCTGTTTTAACTTCAGCGCCTTTGCCACATATTCGCCTTCGCTGAACCAGAGGATCAGCTCGTCGCATTCCCGGACACACTCTTCCTGCATCCCCGCCTCATCATACAGTGCGGCAAGCTCGTACGCCCACTTTTCCTGATACTCATGTGTTTTATATTCGTTTAATATTTTGATCTGATCTTCCAGACTCGAACCCCGTTCCCGATAGATCTGGTATTTCAGAATATAACGGCTCTGATCGTGCGGCGCCACCTTGACAAATTCCCGATACAGCGCAATGGCCTCATCAAAATTATTCATTTTGGTGCAGACTTCCGTCATCCGGTACAGCAGCATGCGTCCCACCGGCGCACGGTCATATGCGATATCCAGAATCTCCATACATTCTCCGTATCGCTCTGTTGCCTCATAGATCTCGCTGACTATATACAGCATATTCACATTCTTGACACGCCGCCAGTCGATGGTGTCTGCAATCTTTGCCGCTCCCGCATAGTCCTTCTTCTTAACCAGTTTCTCTATCTGCTCTGCTTTCAGGCGATATTCGTACTTATCCAATGAATCCTATCCCCATTTCCCTTATACTTCCACGATTTTGGAACATGCGATGGCAAGCGCTCCGTCTCCAATATGGCATGCCACGCTCAGCGACAGTTCATTCACCATCATCACCGGATATTCCGGAAATTCTGCCTCGATCTCCTTTTTAAATTCCAGTGCCATCCCCTCGTTGTTCGTATGGGCAACATCAATCCTCATCCTGCAGCCGCCAAAACGTTTCTCCAGATCACTGCGAATCGCATCCAGCATGACACGTTTCGCCGCGCTCATGGTACGGACTCTGGAAAACGCATCCAGTTTTTCTCCCTGAATCTGCAGAACCGGCTTTAACCGCAGCATGGTGCCAAGCGCTGCCGCCGCCGGCGTGATCCTTCCGCCCTTTTTCAGATATTTTAAGGTAATCAGCGTGATATAGATGCTCGACTGCAGCGCCTCCTCTTCCAGTACCGCACGAATCTCTGCCGCACGCTTCCCGGCCTTTGCCAGATTCTGTGCGTCTATGACAGACGAGACCTGTGTAATGGAAATTCTCTGGTTATTCACCACTTCCACTTTCCCGTCATAATCATCTGCCAGCATCTTTGCTGTCTGACAGCTCCCGCTGAGCCCGCTGGACATGGGAATGTGCACGATCTCATCATATTCCTTCAGAAGCCTGTCCCACAATCCCATCACCGATTCCGGTGACGGCTGGGAAGTGGAGACGTCCGCGTCCTTTTCCAGATATTCATAAAATTCCTTTGGAAACAGATCGATTCCGTCCAGATACTCTTTTCCATTAATCAAAAACGGCATGGGAAGCACATGGATTCCCATCTCTTTTGCATTCTCCTGACTGATTCCACTGTTGCTGTCTGTGACAATTGCTATTTTACTCATTAAAATACTCCCATCTGTTTTTCATATCTTACAGTCTTACAGTTTTTCGTCTTATTATAGCAAAACATATTCCGGAAAACAAGAATAGCAGAAACCTTTTTACTGGTTTCTGCTATTCTCTGTGCAGTAGATAGGGGAATCGAACCCCTGTTTCCGCCGTGAGAGGGCGGCGTCTTAACCCCTTGACCAATCTACCATATTCCTGTCTGTCCTGTCGACTTGATTACTATATCATATGTTTTTTCAAAATGCAAGTCTTTTTTTTATTTTTTTACATATTTTTTTCCGGATTGCAGACACTGTAAAAAAGGAGTGAGCAACATGGATTATATCAATGCATTCTGGGTGGGCGGACTGATCTGCGCTCTGGTACAGATCCTGATGGAAAAGACCAAACTGATGCCCGGCCGAATCATGGTCCTGCTGGTCTGCAGCGGAGCCGTACTTGGCGCCATCGGACTCTACGGACCTTTTCAGGAATACGCCGGCGCCGGCGCCAGTGTTCCCCTGCTTGGCTTTGGAAACACTTTATGGAAAGGAATCCGCGAAGCTGTGGATACCGACGGATTCATCGGCATCTTCAAAGGGGGCTTCACAGCCAGCGCCGCAGGCATCTGCGCCGCACTGGTGTTCGGATATCTGGCAAGCCTGATCTTTGATTCCAAGATGAAAAAATAGTCCTGATTTCAAAAGGGGCTGCTGCAGTTTTGCAGCAGCTCCTGTCATATATCACGCATTTACCGCAGGAAAGATACGCCGGTAGCGTACAAGCGCGCTCAGCAGTACATTTCCCAGTACCCCAACTGCGATCACTTCACCGATCCCCACCGTCAGCATCATAAACGGGATCGGAAGCGGCACGCCGTATCCGTAGCGCAGTACATAAGGCACAAGCAGCGTATTGGAGATGATCGGCGGAATCAGCACAAGAAACCGGTGAGACCGCAGATGGTACGAACCCACGGCGCCGATCAGCGTCGCAATGCTTCCAAGTACCACATCCAGCAGAATCGAACCGCCCATCAGGTTGGCAATGATGCATCCGACAAAGAGGCCCGGGATGGCCGCCGGTGTAAAAAAGGGCAGAATAACCAGCGCTTCCGCCACGCGCACCTGTATCTCCCCATAGCTGATGGGCGCAAATACAGCACAGAGCACCACATAGACTGCTGCAATCATAGCCGCCTGCGTGAGAAATGTTACTTTGTTGTCTTTCATATTCAGTTGTCTCCTTTAGTTTTTATTTACGTGTGGAAGGTCTCGAACACACGATTCATTTTACGGCGGGAATCGCCGGCAAGCCCTGTAACGACCTTGGTTTTATAGGCTTTACGAAAAGTTATTATAACGTAAAATACAGAAAAGTCAAGTTCATTTCCGGTTCATCTTCACCACTCCCGCAACCGCTCCGAACAAAATCCCGGCCACAGGCCAGAGGATCCAGGTATAGTGCCATTTCCAGGTCAGAAGGCTCCAGCCCACATAGACAGCCGTAACCACACACCAGTAGACCGCCGCGATTCTGTCAATCACACGGCTCGCCTCCTTTCCTTCCCTGGTGTACTCTCCCACCTGCAGAAGCTGATCATAGGCCCCTTTTCTGAGTCCTGCGCCGGTAAGCAGAAACACACCGGCTGCAACCATGCACAGCAGAAACACAAGACCGGCTGTCTGTACCGTCTCTTCTGCATCCACAGATCCAAATAACAGAAGCGGCACCGCTCCCAGGATGCAGAGCGCCACGCCGGCTGCAATCCGTCTTGCGAATAACGGCGCTTCCGCTTCCTGCCGCTCCTTCAGCATTCCTGCGATTCCATAGCTCAGTTCAAATTCTTCCTTCTCCAGCCACTCGTATTTTCCAAGCCGTATCCCGAAGACGATAAAATTTCCCACAGCCGCCGCCACAATCAGAAGCAGAACCGCAAGACCGATTCCGCACGCCAGCTCCTCCGATACCGTCAGCCTTCCCGCATCCGACATTCCCGCCAGAAGAAACAGCGGCGCCGGGGACAGGATGCAGGCCGCGACGCCTGCCGGTATCCGAAAGGAAGCCTCCTTCCGGACTGCTATGAATTCCTGCGCCTCCTCCATCGTTACTTTCCGGACGGACGGCGTTTCCGGCCTCCCGGGCACATAGTCTTCTTCCTTATCATCTTTTAATAAGTAATCCGTGCTGACCTCAAAAATCTCGCTCAGCTGCAGCACCTTGTCAAGCTCCGGCACGGACATGGACGACTCCCACTTGGATACCGACTGCCTGGACACATTGAGTTTCCCCGCCAGCTCCTCCTGGGACCATCCGTTTCTTTTCCGAAGCTCCATAATCTTTTCACCTAATATCATCTGATCTCCTCCTGCCTTTCCTGATGTACCGTTCCTCCCGTAGCCATTTTCCGGAAAAACGGCATTCTTTCAAAAAAATATCATTTACCTGTACAGTCTGCCGCATATGCAGTTCAAATCATAGCAGACCGGACGGTTTCCTTCAAGAAAGTCCGCTTTGAAATCTGTCAACCGGCAGTTGCACCGCAAAAAAAGAGGCGCAGCCGCGCAGAGCCTTCAGCCAGGTGACGCTTTTTTCAGATTTTCTTAAGAAATCTTTGTTTTTTCTGCTATTGTTTTCGAAAATTACATATGCTATCATTAGCGAAGATTTGTTACAGATGATTGGATATATCTGGAGGGATTTATGTTGAAAAAGTACAAAACATTTTTAAATGACTATCCGCATGCATGGACGATTCTGTATTTTGCAGTATACATCACCTGGTTTGTCTGGCTTGAGAGCCGCGCCAGCCAGCCCTATCATGTGATCCATTTTCCACTGGATGACTACATTCCGTTCTGTGAATATTTTGTCATCCCCTATTTTCTCTGGTTTGCGTATATTGCCGCCGTTTTTCTCTGGCTGTTTTTTAAGGACCGGAAAAATTTTTACAAATATATCCTGTTCCTTTATACCGGTATGACCCTGTTTCTGGTCGTGTCCACCTTCTATCCCAACGGACATCTGCTCCGTCCTGTGGAATTTGAAAGGGATAACATTTTTATCCGGATGGTATGTTTTTTATACTGGGCTGACACTTCCACCAACATCCTGCCGAGCATCCATGTGTTTAATTCCATCGCGGCACATATGGCGCTTGTGCATCTGCCGGATTTCCGGCATAAAAAGCGGACAGTCGGATGTTCCTGCATACTGTGCGTTTCCATCATCCTGTCCACCATGTTTTTAAAGCAGCATTCCTGTGTGGATGTCATCCTTGGAATTACCCTGGCGGCTGCCATGAATCAGTTTGTCTACGAATCCGGCTTCTTAGTTAAAGCCCATGACCTTGTTGGCAAGCTTGTAAGCGAATACCGAGACCTTTCTCCCTCCTTTTCCAGGAAGATTCATGGCCCGGCCAAAGATGCCGAAATATAATTTGTAGAAAAGACCTGCATCCTTTTTCTTAAGGTACTGCCACAGGTCTTTTTTCTTTTGCAGACTTTCGGGCGTACCGGAACGGATCAGCATGATCGACGACACGGTCATCATGATATCCAGATAGCTCACCATATATTTCCGCAGCTTTGGATTCTGAATGGAGCGCAGGTCGTACTGGTCGATCATGATCTTGTTGACCTTGATCTGCTGGTCCACGCGCCCGATCATCACCTGTTCATTGACCGACTGATCTGCCCGGCCGATAAAATAGCGGTACAGGTCCGTATCCATGTAGTACAGCGTCTTCACATAGGGCAGGGGATAGTATACAAAGATATTATCCACATAGAACGTATGTTTTGGAAGCTCCAGCCCGCAGTTCTGCAGCATCCGGGTCCGATAGATGACCGAATGCATGAGAATGTACTGACCCAGATGAAAATGCTTCACATCACTCCAGGTGAACACCTGATCCTGCGGAAATGCTGTCGTATAGCGAATGGTCTTCTTGCGTCTCGCCCCCTGCTTCTCATAGACATAATTGCAGATCATCATGTCTACCGTATTGCCTTCGTGCACCAGTTCCGCAAGCTTCTGAAGCACCTTCTGGTAGCTTTCTGCATCTACCCAGTCATCGCTGTCCACCACTTTGAAGTACAGTCCGCTGGCATTCTTAAGACCGGTGTTGACCGCCTCTCCGTGCCCTCCGTTTTCCTGATGAACCGCTTTTACAATCTTCGGATATTTTGCCGCATATTCATCCGCAATCTCTGCGGTTCTGTCCTTTTCAGAACCGTCGTCCACAATGATGATCTCCACCTCTTCCCCGCCCGGAAGCAGGGACTCGATGCAGTTTCTCATATAGTCTTCGGAGTTATAGCACGGAATTGCTATTGATAATAGTTTCATGATCCACCTCTTATCCTGTTGATACGTATCTCATTCATTCACCTGTTATTTTATGAACAATGTCCCTGGATCCTGTCGGTCAGCTTCAGGGCTCTCAGAACCATCGCATCCATATTGTAATATTTATACTCCGCCAGACGTCCCAGAAGATACACATTGGGAATCCCGGCAAGAAGCGCCTGGTATTTTTCATACAGCTTCTGATTCTCTTCACTGGCTATGGAGTAATAGGGAATCTCTCCTTCTGCTCCGGTATAGGCAAACGGATACTCCCGCACAATCGTGGTGCCCGGCGCCTTCTGTCCGGTCAGATATTTAAACTCGGTAATGCGGGTGAAAGCCTCACTCACTGTATAGTTTACCACACTGTGTCCCTGATAGTCCTCCTGATTCAGATACTCAAATTCGAAATTCAGAGAACGGTACGGCAGTCTCCCAAATCTGCAGTCAAACAGTTCGTCCAGAGGCCCTGTATAGATCACTTCCCCGGTAAAAGCTTCCTCGTCAAAGAACACCTGATTTCCCCTGAAATCCAGCCTGCTGCGCGCATCTACGCCGGTCTCCACCGTAATACCCGGATGGTCAAGCATCGCCTCAAACATGGGGGTATAGCCCTTCAGCGGCATGCCCTGATACGGTTCCTGAAAATACCGGTTGTCATAAGAGATCAGAACCGGCACCCTTCCGGTCACCGCCGGATCGATCTCCTCCGGAGTCTGTCCCCACTGCTTCATCGTATAGTGCAGGAAAATATTTTCATATACGTAATCCGCGATCTGCCGGATCTGCGGGTCTTCATGCTCCCGAAGCTTTAAGATCGGGACCCTTGTCTCCATACCAAACGCGTCAACCAGTTTCTTTTCCAGAACGTCCGCCTCTTCCTTCTCATACACCATATGGAGCGTATTCAGGTTAAAGGGCACCGGAATCAGCCTGCCGTGCACATTGGCTACCACCTCATGCCCGAATGCATACCACTCTGTAAAACGGGACAGATAATCATATGCTCTCTGCGCCTTTGTATGAAAGATATGGGGGCCGTACTTGTGAATTAAAATTCCATGTTCATCCTTCTCGTCATAGCAGTTTCCCCCGATATGGTCTCTTTGCTCCAGCACCAGCACTTTTTTCCCTGCCTCCGCCAGTTCTCTTGCCGCCACACATCCGGCAACTCCTGCTCCAATAATCACACTGTCAAACATCTTTTCTCTACCTTTCTTCATATCTTTCCTGTCCCAGCACGATATCCATATACCGCGCATATGCGGCAAATGCCGCCGGGATCGGGTATTTTTCCTCTGTTTCTTTTGCATCTGTAAAAAACAGGCCGTCCCGGTCCATGTGTTCGGTCTCTTCCAGACTTACCGCATAGCCTGTCATCTGCCACTCCACATGGCTGAAGATATGTTTCGCTCCGGCAAGGGGCAGAATCCGCAGAGGGGACAGTCCCTGCTTTCGGATCCATTCCAGCACCTCGTTCTCTCCAAGGAAGCCTTCCAGATTCGGAAGCTCATACATCCCTGCCAGCAGTCCTTTAGCGGACCGTTTCCGGATGCCCACCCGGTCTCCCTCCCGAAGGACAAGCACGGTCTTCTGCTCCAGACGGCGCTCTTTTTTGGCCTTCTTCTTCGGAAGTTCGTCCACGATGCCTTTTTCCCTTGCCATACAGCAGAAAGCAAGCGGACAGGCCCCGCATCTGGCCTTTCCATTGGGCACACAGACGATGGCGCCCAGTTCGATCAGCGCCTGATTAAAATCTCCCGCACGGTCCGCCGGAATGATCTTCCTGACTTCTTTTTCCATACTGCTCTTTACCGACTGCTTCAGAATATCTTCATAACTTGCCTTCACACGGGCCAGGACCCGCAGCACATTCCCGTCCACTGCCGGCATGGGAATGTCAAAGGCAATGGAACCAATGGCACCCGCCGTATAATGCCCGATTCCCGGCAGAGAAAGCAGTTTCTCATAATCTGCCGGAAACGCTCCGTCATACTGCTCCATGACGGTTTGGGCCGCCTTCTGCATATTCCGCACCCGGTTATAATATCCAAGCCCTTCCCACAGCTTCAGAAGTTCATCCTCCGGACATTCTGCCAGAGACTTCACATCCGGCAGGGCTTTTATAAATCTCTCAAAAAACGGCTTCACTGCCTCTACCCTGGTCTGCTGCAGCATGATCTCCGATACCCACACCCTGTATGGATGCCTGTTCTCTCTCCAGGGCAGTACACGGGCATGTCCATCATACCATGAAAGCAGAGGTTTTACAATCTGTTTCAGCATCTACAGCCGCACCTCCACTTCCCTGTCTGCACAGATGGAATCCGGTGTTACCAGACAGTCCGCCGCCATCACCAGAACCCCGGCTTTCTTCGCTCTTCTGAGCGCCGCGCCGAACTGCGGGTGCGTACGGTCGTTTGGTTCCAGACTGGTGATTCCCTTCATCTGTATCATAAACAGAATTCCTGCTTCATATCCGTCTTTTTTGCAGGCAATCAGTTCTTCCAGATGTTTGACTCCCCGTTCTGTCGGCGCATCCGGGAAACGCGCGATTCCATCCTCCTCCAGGGTTACTCCCTTTACTTCCAGAAACATCTTCCGCTTTCCTTCCTCCAGATACAGATCAAACCTGGAATTGCCGTACCGGGTCTCCGGACGTATGCTCACATCCTCCGAAAACAGATGACCGGCCCGGATCCATTCTGCAGCCACCTGATTCGGCGCCTGCGAATCCATATTGATGATCCGTCCGTTTTTCTCTGCCGCAATCAGATCAAGCGCTGTCTTCCTGTGCGGGCTGTCATTTCGCTGCACCCAGATCCTGGCATCCGGTACCAGCAGCTCCCGGCAGCGCCCTGTGTTCTTCACATGGCAGATCTCGCTGCCTTTTGCCGTCGCCACCTGCGCAATAAAACGGTTGGGACGGGACTTAAAGACCGCCTCTTCGATTCTTTCGTATTTCATGAAAACCTCTCTGTTTTTCCTGTTTCACCCTGTCATATTCCGGGATCTTGTTACAATATATGCGTCAGTTCAAACACTTTTATACCTTACGGCATCCAACGATATGCAGCCTGCGATGGGCATATGTTCCTGGAAGACCCATTGAAGGGCGCCGGTCCTTAGGCGCGGTCTTTTCGCGCCTTAGTACCGCTGCTGCCCTTCATTAAGCGCAAGCGGGATTTGCGATGAGGGGGGACCCACGCAGTGGGGAGAGTCCTGATCGCCTGTCTGGAGGGAACATATGCCCATCGCAGGCGTTCCGCATGCATCAATGAAAACGCTTGCTTTTTTTCCTTTTTTCCAATAGAATAAGCATACTGTCATACAACATTATTTTATTCAGGAAAGGAAATCAACCTATGAAACCAGACAGCATCATCCTTGACATTGACGGCACCCTGTGGAATTCCACCCCTGTCGTGGCAGATGCATGGAACCTGGCAGTGGCAGAAAACAGCAGCCTGCCTGTACGTTTTACCGCATATGATCTGACACAGCTCTTTGGACGCCCGTTAAATGCCATCGCCGATCTCGTCTTCCCTTCTCTGGAAGAAAAGGAACGTTATGCGCTGATTGATGCCTGCTGCAAACAGGAGCATGCATTCTTATCCGCATCCACGCAGGAACTTCTCTACCCCGGGGTGGCAGATACGATCCGGAAGCTTTCCAAAAGCTGCCCGCTCTTCATCGTCAGCAACTGCCAGTCCGGATACATCGAACTTTTTCTCGAAAAAACAGGACTTTCCGACTGTATCACAGATTTTGAATGTCCGGGCGGCACAGGGCTTGGCAAGGGACCCAATATCCGGCTGGTCATGGAACGGAATCATCTGCATGCTCCGGTCTATGTGGGCGATATCGAAGGCGACCGCATGGCTTCGGCAGAAGCAGGCATTCCCTTCTGTCATGCCGCATACGGATTCGGCTCTGTACAGAAACCCGATTATGTGATTCGGGAATTTTCCGAACTGCTGACCTTATTTTCCTGTTAATGCCTTTGAAATACCTGCCGGATCCGCTGCTCTGTCCTCTGCAGGACCAGATCCGGCACCTGCGCACGCTTCAGGTATTCATATTCATCTCTGGTCCCCTGTCCATGAGGGACCAGATAGGCCCCGGCATCACTTCCAAGCCCGATACAGGCATGAAGGGATGCCGCTTTTTGTACCCGCTCCAGCTGCATAGCCAGGTTTTTCCGTACCTCTTCATCCGGGAAACGCCCGCCGCCAGACAGATTTCCCACAGGCGCCAGCGTCGGAAACCAGGGAGTTCCCTTTTCTGCCAGCAGACAGAGCGTCTCTTCCGACATGAAAAATCCATGCTCCAGACTGTCCACCCCCGCTTCCAGCGTCAGAGCGCACGTTCTGTCTCCGTTGCAGTGGGCCATGACCGCCATTCCCGCATCATGGGCCATGCCGATCATATCGTATATTTCCCCGCCCGACAGCCCTTCTTCTGTCAGCGTGCCCGCATGTGCAAAGTCCAGAATGCCGCTTACCATGATCTTGACAAAATCCGCGCCTTCTTCTTTTGCCCTTCTGACCAGGCTCTTATACTCCTCCCATGTGTCAAACGGATGTCCGACGATCCCGCCATAGTGCCCTCTTTTATGAATGGCAAAGATCGGCGTGCGGTATTCGATCCCGTATTCCGGCGCCAGTTCCTTCGCCAGCTTTGACACGCCCCGGGCGTCTCCGCCGTCTCTTACAAACGTCACACCGGCATCCCGGCATTCCTGCAGATGTTTTCTCACCGCGCTTTCGCATACCCCGTTCTTATGGAGTGCAACAGCCTGCTTATAGTTGACCCCATCCATGATCATATGTGCATGACATTCCCCTGACATCTTTCTCACCTCGTATCCCGGAAAATCAGATTTTTATGTATCGTTCTTCTGTTTCCGTTATACAGTCTACCACTTTTTCACAAAAAAGTAAAACCGCACAGCTTTTGTATCATGGATACATGGAGTAATCTGCGGTTCTTTCATAGGCTTCCGCCGCAGGATCCTTCATCAGATACATGCGGCGCCATTCCTTTGTCTCATCATTTCTGGCCGCCTCCGACTGATTCCGATAGAGAAAATTCGCAATCTGATAGCAGTCGATCCATATTTCATTATCTCCGTCTTTCTGCGATTCATCAAATATAATCTGCATCCCGAAATGCAGATGTGTCTGATCAATGTTATTCACATCCTCTGTAGTGCTGTAGCCTGTATGCCCCATATAACCGATGACATCCCCCGCAAGAACGACCGAACCTTCTTTCAGCTCCGGCTGGTAGGGAAATCCCTGCCGCAGATGCGCATAATAATAGTATCTCTTTTTGTCAAAGCTGCGGATACCGATCCGCCAGCCCCCGTACTGGTTCCAGCCCAGCGCCTCGATATATCCGGATTCCACACAGACTATGGGCGTCCCGACCTGCCCAAGCATGTCATGCCCCAGATGGTTTCTTTTATATCCGTAACTTCTGGACACCCCAAAATCATCATAATCCGTGTACGGGAATCCTTTGGCAATCGGGCTGAAAGCCTTCAGACCGTATCTCTTTTCCCAGCTCTTTCGGCCGTCCTCATCCGCTGTTTCAATCTCGTACTCTCCCACCATACCGCCCAGAACCGCGGTGTATGCCTCCTGATAGTATGAAAAATATTCCAGATCCTTCACCAGCTTTTCCAGTGTTTTCCCCTGGCTGATCTCTTCCCGAAGCTTATCCATGTACTGGCAGACCGTCCGGTCGCTGTCAAAGGAGCCTCCTGTATATGCCGCCGTGTATGCCAGCTGATCGATCCAGCTGATATGCGCGTCTGTCCCATAGGTATCCCTGTCGTATTCATAGGCCTCGGTCATGGCAAATTTGGATACCCCGAAGTCCACCCAGCGGATAAAGTCCTTCTTTGTCTCCTCCTGCTGTGCATCGGTCTGGTTCTCAGCCTGCGGATTCTGTTCCGCAGGATTATCCGTTGTACCTGCAGGCTGCGGCGTCTCTTCTTCCGTCCCCGCGGCAGAAGCCGCCTGTGCCCTTTCTGCCATGGTAAGCTCAAGCTTTTCCTTCTCCTGCGCCCAGTAGGAGATCCCTGCAAACACCAGCAGGATCAAAATATTGACAAATAATATTCTCTTCAAAATATACCCCTGTCCTCTACCTGTTATTATCCAGTGTATGAACTGCCGAATCGTTTCATGACGGTCGATTTTTCTACTGCTTTGTCAGTCGATTTTATTTGACACGCTTCTTAAACTATGGTAGTCTTATACTATGCGATTAGATGCATGCATATCTAGTAAGGAGGTACCAGAATGAATAAAGGTACAGTAAAATGGTTCAACAACCAGAAGGGATATGGTTTCATCTCCGATGAGGAGGGAAACGATGTATTCGTTCACTATTCAGGGCTGAACATGGAAGGATTTAAGTCCCTTGAAGAAGGCCAGGCTGTTGAATTCGAAGTCGTTAACGGAGCAAAAGGACCGCAGGCTACCAATGTAACCAAACTCTAATTCTTATTGTGAACATTTACGGATTCTTATATTAAATTTAATTATAAGTATTTACATCTTCTTATATCTTATAGGACCTCATCAGTTCAATAGGTAATATATTTGATTTGAGAATTATACGGAAATGACAGAACAGGAATGACAGCATGAAAATATAAAGAGGAGATGTTTATACATCTCCTTTTTATATTTTTCTACTCGGTTTCCAGATATTGTGCGATTCCGTCCGCCATCCCTTCCGCCATCAGATACTGGTATTCCTCCGACGCCATCTTCAGATCTTCCGCCGGGTTTGTCATATAGCCCATCTCGATAATCGTCGTCGGAACCGACGCCCAGTTGATTCCGCTCATGGTATCCGTTTCCCACACCCGCTGCTTCTTCGCTCCGGTCTTTTCCACAAATGCATCCAGCACGCAGTCCGACAGTGCGCGGCTCTGGCTGTAAAGCGCTCCGTTATAAGGATTGGAAGGCGTCTGGCAGATCGTCATGGCGCCGTTTACGCTGCTGTCCTCGGAACCGTTGGCATGGATCCGGATAAATGCATCCGCGCCTGCATCATTTGCCACTGCTGCACGTTCTGCATTGCTGATGTTCACATCATTGGACGTCCGGACCATAAGCACTTCAAATCCCCGCTCCGTCAGAATCGCCTCCAGCTTCTGTGCGACCTGAAGCGTCAGTTCGTATTCTTTCAGACCGGAAGCAGACCCGGATGTGCCGCCCGCCACCTTCGCTTTTGTCTCCGATGCCCCGGGCCCAATGGGCTCTTTTTCAGAGTTGCCCTTCTGCTGATGCCCCGCATCGATCACAACCAGACAGCCGCCAAAATCCCCGACCGCATCCTTTTTTGCCGCATCAGACGCTTCCCCAAAGTGAGACAGTGTCATACTCAGTACGGCAGCCCATAATATCATCCACTTCATTTTTCGTCAATTCATACGCAGGTCTATTCTCCCAGATATGCCTTTTTCACAGACTCATCCTCCAGAAGCTCCTGCGCCTTACCCTCCAGTACGATCTTTCCGGTCTCCAGAACATAACCACGGTCTGCGATTGACAGGGCCTTCTTCGCATTCTGTTCCACCAGAAGAACCGTGGTTCCGCCTGCACTTACCTGTTTGATAATATCAAATATCTCATTTACAAAGATTGGCGACAGACCCATGGAAGGCTCATCCATCAGAATGATCCTGGGTCTGGACATCAGCGCCCGCCCCATGGCAAGCATCTGCTGCTCACCGCCTGAAAGCGTTCCGGCCGGCTGATTTTTCCGTTCCTCCAGCCTGGGGAAACGGGTATATACCATCCTGAGAGACTCTTCAATCTCTTCCTTGTCGCTTCTTGTATAAGCGCCCATCTTCAGGTTCTGATATACGCTCAGGGAAGCGAATACTCTCCTTCCCTCCGGTACGTGCGCCATCCCGCAGGATACAATCTTATGGGCAGGCGTCTTCGTAATATCCTTTCCCTCAAAGGTGACGGTTCCTGCCTTTGGAGCAAGCAGCCCGGAGACTGTATGGAGCGTTGTTGTCTTACCTGCCCCGTTGGCTCCGATCAGTGCGATTACCTCTCCTTCATTGACTTCAAAGGATATCCCTTTAATCGCCTGAATCATTCCATAAAAAACTTCCAGGTCTCTAACTTCAAGCATAGCCATCTTCTGTTCCTCCTATTCCCCAAGATATGCCGTGATGACTTCCGGATTTTTCAGCACCCCGGAAGTATCTCCGCATGCCAGCACCTGTCCGAAATTCAGGACCGTCAGCTTCTCACAGATACCTGCCACCAGCTTCATATCATGCTCGATCAGAAGAATGGTCATATGGAATTCATCGCGTACAAAGCTGATCGTGTCCATCAGCTCCTGTGTCTCATTGGGATTCATGCCGGCTGCCGGCTCATCCAGAAGCAGAAGCTTCGGATTCGTGGCAAGAGCCCGGGCAATCTCCAGCTTCCTCTGTTTTCCGTAAGGAAGGTTGGAAGCCATATAGCCTGCTTCCTGATCCAGTTCAAATACCTTCAGGATCTCCAGCGCCCGCGCATCCATCTCCCGCTCTGTCTTCCGAAATCCGGGAAGGCGCAGGATCCCTGTCAAGGCAGAATAGGTATATTCCTTCTGATTATGCAGTCCCACCTTCACGTTATCCAGAACCGTCAGCCCGGAAAAAAGCCGGATATTCTGAAAGGTTCTTGCAATCCCGGACTTATTGATCTCTATATTGTTCTTCCCGGTAATATCCTCTCCATCCAGATAAATCTTTCCGTCGGTCGGTTTATAGACGCCGGTCAGCATATTGAACACGGTCGTCTTTCCCGCTCCGTTGGGCCCGATCAGGCCATACAGCTGTCCCTGTTCGATCTCCAGATTAAAATTGTCCACGGCACGCAGGCCGCCAAAGGAAATGCCAAGATTTTTCACTTCCAGTAATGCCATCTTACACTTCCTCCTTCCCCTCTTTTTTCTGCCCCGTCAGCCTCTTTAAAGAAAAACGTTCTCTGAAAGCCATACCTGCAGGGCTGGAGGTAAAGAGCATCATTGCAATCAGAACGATGGCATAGATCAGCATACGATAATCGTTCAGCGCCCTTAAAAGTTCCGGCAGAAGCGTCAGAACCACCGCTGCAATGATAGAACCGCGAATGTTTCCGATGCCGCCCAGAACTACGAATACCAGCACCAGGATAGACGTATTAAAGCCGAATTTCGAAGCCTGCAAAGATGCCAGATTGTGTGAATAGAGCACACCCGCCGCCCCGGCAAGAGAAGCGGATACCGAGAATGCCATCAGCTTGTATTTTGTAATATTGATCCCCACGGATTCCGCTGCGATCCGGTTGTCGCGGATCGCCCGGATTGCACGGCCGTCTCTGGAGTTGATCAGGTTTAATACAATAAACAGGGTAACCAGGATCAGAAGAACACCGATGGTAAAATTCGAATCCTTCGGCGTCCCGGTAATTCCCTGAGGACCGTTGATGATCACATTGCCGTCCGCCGCCATTCCAAGAGACATCTTGTCTTTCATGGACACGTGGATCCCGCTGCCGTCAATTCCGATAAAAAAGACATTCATGACATTCTTTATGATTTCGCCAAAAGCCAGCGTCACAATTGCAAGATAATCTCCCCGGAGCCGGAGCACCGGAATCCCGATCAGAAGGCCGAATACAGCCGCTGCCGCTGCGCCCACCAGCAATGCCAGAAGGATCCGCACGCTGCCTGCAGTGATCACATCTTTCACACAGTTGGAAACAAAAGCTCCTGCAAATGCCCCCACGCACATAAAACCTGCATGGCCCAGACTCAGTTCCCCGGAGATACCGACCACCAGATTCAGGGAAATCGCCAGAACCACATAAACGCATAACGGCACCAGAAGTCCCTGAAGCAGACTGGAAATCACGCCTGCTTTCAAAAGCATCTCCACCACCACATAGGCAATGAGCACCATACCATATGTAATCAGATTGTCCTTTGTTGTTTTATTCAGATTCTTCATTCCTCACACCTACACTTTCTCCTGAACAGCCTTGCCCAAAAGTCCCGTCGGCTTTACAAGCAGCACAACGATCAGGACAGCGAATACAATGGCATCCGCCAGCTGGGAAGAAATATATGCCCTTCCCAGAATCTCAATGACTCCGAGAAGAATTCCTCCGATAAAGGCGCCCGGAATCGAACCGATTCCCCCGAATACAGCTGCAACAAACGCCTTGATGCCCGGCATGGAGCCTGTATACGGCGTCAGGGACGGATAGGAAGACAGAAGCAGAATACCTGCCACAGCCGCAAGACCCGAGCCAATGGCAAAGGTCAGTGCGATCGTCCCGTTCACATTGATCCCCATAAGCCTTGCCGCTCCCTTGTCTTCGGATACCGCCTGCATGGCCTGCCCTGCCTTTGTCTTATTGATAAACAGTGTCAGAACCACCATAATAATCACACAGGTCAGAATCGTGACAACCGCCTCATCTGACACGGTAAGCGCGCCGTCTGCCAGCTGCAGATCTCCAAATGTAACAACGGACTGAAAACTTTTCGGATTGGATCCGAAGACCAGAAGCACGACATTCTGCAGAAAATAGCTGACGCCGATTGCAGTGATCAGAACCGCCAGAGGCGAAGCCGCCCCCAGAAGCGGGCGGTATGCAATGGTTTCAATGCAGATTCCCAGCACTGTACATGCCACGATCGCCACAAGAATCGCTGTCAAAGGATTCATATTCAGGTTCAGCATCATAGTCAGGGCAACATATCCCCCCACCATAATGACATCGCCATGGGCAAAATTCAGCATTTTGGCAATACCATACACCATGGTATAGCCCAGTGCGATTATGGCATATACACTACCGAGACTGATGCCGTTGATTAAATAAGATAAAAAACTCATGAGACACCTCGCTATATTTCAAAACAGGGGGGTTGCTTTTGCAACCCCCCATTGGGTTCCGTAATTACTTCTTACATACCGACGTAAACGCCGCCTTCAATTACGACTGCCTTCGGACTCTTGGACGGCTCACCGTCTGCGGACCAGGTCATTCCGGAACCGGTCAGACCGTCTACCGTGATCTCCGTCATGGCTGTCTTCAGTGCATCGCAGATATCAGAAGCGGACATATCCGGCGTGCAGCCTGCCTGCTCCAGCGCTGCCTTCATGATATAAACTCCGTCATAAGCGTCTGCTGCAAACTGGTTCGGGGTCTCACCATTGCACAGCTCCGCATATTTTGCAACGAAATTCTTCGTAAGCTCATCCTCTGCATCTGCGGAGAACGGAGTCAGGAGCATAACGCCCTCTGCCAGAGAAGAATCAAAGCCTTCCACACCGCTCAGGATACCGTCCATGCCGTCCACACCAAACCACTTCGGTGCGAAATTCATACCTGCTGCCTGTGTGAACACCAGAGCTGCTTCATTATAATAAAACGGAAGGAATACCAGATCTGCTCCGGAATCCTTTGCCTTCTGAAGCTGTACGGAAAAGTCCGTCTTGCTGTCTGCCGTAAAGGCCTCGGAAGCCACGATCTCAAACGGCTGATTTGCCGCCTCGGTTACAAATGTCTCATAGATACCGGAAGAGTATACATCCGAGCTGTCATAGATCACTGCAACTTTCTCTGCCAGTCCGTTCTCACCGATATACTGTGCGGATGCCGTACCCTGATCCGGGTCTGCAAAACATACGCGGAACGCATTCTCCCCGGAGATACAGTCAATTGCAGAGCCTGACGGGGTCAGAAGGAACATGTTGTCTGCAGATGCCTCTGCTTCTACTGCGATACAGGGAGCCGAAGTTACGGTTCCAAGCAGAAGCTGCATCCCCCAGTCCTTCAGCGTGTTATATGCATTCACGGATTTCTCCTGGTCGTGCTCATCATCCTGCGGATTGAACTCCACCTGATATCCGTTGATTCCGCCTGCCGCATTGATCTCATCCACTGCGATCTTTGCTGCGTTCATAACTGCGGTTCCATAAGCAGAAGCCGCGCCGGTGGTCGGTCCGATCGCGCCGATCTTAAATACGCTGCCGTCTGCAGCCGCACTCCCGGTTCCTGCATCCTCAGCGCCTTCCGTCTGTGTACCTTCTGCCTCTGTACCTTCCGTCCCTGCTGCAGGTGCCTCAGCATCTGCTCCATCCGAACTTCCGCTGCCGGAATTTCCGCATGCGGTTGCAGATACCGCAAGTGCTGCTGCCAGAGAAAGACTAAGTAACTTTTTCATAATCATTTCCTCCTCGTATAGAAATTAAAATATCCGATACAAAAAGAATGTATCGGATATCATGATAAACACTGCCATTCAGTTTGTCAATTCATTTTTCGACTTTTCCAAAATTTTTGCAGTTCCCGGAACCATTACCAGTACCGGCGAATCCCCAGTACGCTGCGATAATACATGTTGGTCACTTTAATGCCGCTGGACGGCGTACTCGCATGCACGATCTGATTATTCCCTATGTAAATGCCCACATGGCCCTGATAGCAGACCACATCTCCGGGCTGCTTGTCCGAATCGCTGACTGCTCTGCCGCCGCCTGCCAGCGCACTGGACTGCCGGGGCGTGGAGATACCGAAATGTGCATGCACCAGATTGACAAATCCGGAACAGTCCGTTCCATTGGTCAGGCTGTTTCCCCCCAGTACATACGGGCGTCCCACAAACTGAAGTCCATAGGAAGCAATCGAGCTTCCCGTGCCTCCGCCGGAAGTTCTTCCGCCTCCGGAAGAGCCGGAAGAGCTTCCCCCGGAGGAGCCTGACGAACTGCCGCCGGAATTTCCGCTGCTTCCCATTGCCCCGTCACCGGAATTTCCGTTTGACGAGGTCCCGTTTGAGGAAGTTCCGCCGGATGAGGTTCCCCCGGATGATTTTGCTGCATTTTTCGCCGCCGCAGCTTTGGCTGCCGCTGCCGCCCGTGCCGCTTCCTCCTGCAGCTTCCTGATCTGGGAATTCTGTTCCTTGATCTTCTGCTGGTATTCGCTGGCTTTTGCCTGTGCCGCACTGAGCTGACTGTCAAAATTCGCCACCTCTGTCTGCTTTCTTGCGATCATGGACTGAAGGCTCGACTTTTCTTCTTCCAGCTGTTCCTGCATCTCCAGAAGCTCTGCCTTTTCTTCCTCCAGCCGCTGCTGAAGCTCGATTACAGCCTGCTTGGCCGCTTTATATTCATCCAGAAGCCGGTTGTCATACTCCTGTAATTCTCCTGCATAGTCCACCATGTTCATCATTTCTGCCATGCTGTCCGAGGTCAGAAAAAGCTCCAGATAGCTTTCACTGCCTGCCTCATACAGATACTGGATCCGAAGCTTCATGGCCTCATACTGCCGCTCCTCTGTCGCCTTCGCTTCTTCATATGCGATCTGTGCCTCTTCAATCTGAACTTCCTTATCAGCCAGATCACTCTCCAGTACTGCAATATTCAAAAGTGTCTCCGTCAACTCATCATTCAGCCCGTTGATCTCACTGCTGAGAGCGTTCTTTTTGCTCTCCAGGCCGCTGATCTGCGACTGGATATTCTTCAGTTCTTTTTCATTCTGTGATTTCTGATTCTGCAGGCTCTTGATACTCGAAGCCGATGCAGAGATGCCGGAAACCCATATCACTGCCGCCAGCAGCATGCACGCTGTTTTCTTCCATCTCATCCGCTGTTTAACCTCCGGTTTCAGAATAACACAAAACGCTTTCCTTTTCAACCGCTTATTCGCACGGACGCGTCGGTCTAAAAAGCTGCTGATTACTGTTCACTTCTGCTCTGCCCCGGACGCCTGCCATGGGCATATGTACCTTCAAGCCAGGCGATCAGGACTCTCCCCACTGCGTGGGTCCCCCCTCATCGCAAATCCCGCTTGCGCTTCATGAAGGGCGATAAGGAATCCTCCCACTACGTGGGTCCCTCCTTACCGCAAAGGCAGCAGCGGTACTAAGGGCGCAAAAGACGCGCCCTGAGGACCGGCGCCCTTCAATGGGGCTTTCAGGAACATATGCCCATGACAGGCTGAATACCGGCAGATATCTGGACAGTAACAGCAACGGTTACTGTATCCTGCGCCACGATCAGCACCTCCGTCACACCCTGCCCGGCAAGCCAGGAAACCGGATCCGACCGGAAATACCGCGGATCCACCACCGTGATCTTCCGATAGTGAACGCTCAGAAAGGGAATCAGGCAGTTGGCAAAGGAATCCTTCAGAACCGCCAGATGTCCCTTCCCCTGTCCGGTATCGATCTGCACCACCCCATGGTTTCCATCCAGAAAAAACCGGTAGGCATCCTCCGAAGTCAGAAGCTCCGGCTGATACAGCCCGGACAGATCCGATTCACCAAGATCATAGACCACGCTGCATGCCATCCCCGGATCATACAGCTCCATCGTATCCTCCCGTTCTGCATAATGAAGTCTCGCATAATGGCTCCCCAGAAAATCTTCCCTGACGGTTTCCGGCAAAAGCCCGGACAGGGGTACCGGACGCAGTCCCCGCTCCTTTGCCCATGCCTCATAGGCATAATACGCCCCCAGCATGGTCCAGTGGTGATCGGTCCGGTAATAGATGTATTCCGCTCTGTGCGCCGTAAGATTCTGCGATACCGCATCCTCCCGCATGGAAAATGAGATTCCATAAGGCACCTTCTCTGTCAGCACTGCTCCCGCCGCAGGCACATGGATCCGGCTTACGGTCTCTTCGCCGAACTGTTCCTCCGCCTGCGCCTCCAGACGGTCCCAGTCCGCCGTCTGATCGCTTTCAGAGAAGAGATAACCGTCCTTTCCGATAAATATGCCGTCTATCTCCTTTTTGCCCAGCAGAAGCTCGCAGCGGGTCTTCAGGCCGATCCACCGATCCCTCGCCGGAAACTGGTCCGTCAGCCACTCTTCATATGCCTCCATATAACTGCCGTTCAGGACATCCTCTGCCTCCGGCGCCGGCTTCTGAGCCAGCAGCCGCTTCTCCCAGTCCGAATACAGCCGGTCCGGGCACAGAAGATCCGCCGCCCACAGGCCATAGAGCAGCAGCAGAAAGACCAGACAGCAGACCGCTTCTTTTTTTCCTTTTCCGCTTTTCTTCCCTGTTTCCATACTTCATTTTCCTTTGCATCCCTAAAACCGGAAATATAAAAACGGGTTATAGGACGCATCCACAATATATGCCACCGACAGGATTCCGGCCGCCGCCCATACCGCCGGATACTTCCCCAGCCTCTTTCCGGCTCCCAGAGCGCCCAGCAGACACAGAAAAAACAGGATACCGTAATTGGACAGAAGCCATATACTCTGCATATTACAAAAAACCGGCGCTCCTGCGAACAGCATCCATGCCTGACGAAGCCCGCCGCCTGGATCCTCCACGGCAAAGATGGTCATGCCTGCCGTCACCGCCGCCATGGTGTAGATGTGCCCGCACAGCCGGGGAACACGGGCCAGCCACCGAAGCAGCACACATTTTTCCAGGATGAGCAGCACGCCGAAATACAGCCCCCATATCAGAAAATTCCAGCCTCTTCCATGCCAGATCCCGGTCAGCGCCCATACGATCAGAAGATTCCGCATCTGGACCAGAAAGCCTTTCCTGTTGCCGCCCAGAGGAATATAGACATACTCCCGGAACCACTGCCCCAGAGAAATATGCCACCTGCGCCAGAATTCCGTGATACTTCCGGAAGTGTACGGGTAGTCAAAATTCTCCTTCAGATGAAATCCAAGCATCCGCGCCAGCCCGATTGCCATGTCCGAATAGCCGGAAAAATCAAAATACAGCTGGAGCGCAAAGGCTCCGCTTCCAAGCCAGGCCGTCAGCATGCTCATCTGTTCCGGCGGGATCTTCTGCACCGCCTCCCACAGAAGACCGATCTGATTGGCCAGCAGTACCTTTTTCCCAAGTCCCGTGCAGAAACGGCCGATGCCTTCATATCCGCCCCGGACATCCATGGTCCGCGCGGCAAGCTCTGCCTCCACATCCCTGTATTTGACGACCGGACCGGCGATCAGCTGAGGAAACATGGACACATAGGCGCCGAACGCCCACAGGTTTCTTTGTGCAGGCACCTCCCCACGATAGACGTCAATCGTATAGGACATGGTCTGAAACGTATAAAAAGAGATCCCGACGGGAAGAGGCAGGACCCCGGAATATTTAAATATGGCAAGCAGAGACAGATTTACAAGGATGGAGCCCGTAAGCACCACCCCTGCAAGCCCCGTTTTCCTGTGTTGTTCTGCATATTCCAGCATAAGGCCGTTGCCATAATCAAAAAATGCGGAGAACAGCATAAGCATCAGATAAACCGGTTCTCCCCATGCATAAAAGACAAGGCTGCCCGCAAAAAGCACCTGATTGCGAAACCGCGCAGGCGTCAGCCTGTACACGGCCAGAAACACCGGAAGAAACCGGAAGATAAAGAGCAGACTGGAAAATACCATTCTCTATCTGGTCAGTTCCTTCTCAATGACTGACAGTGCACGTCCATTCATCTCCTGACATGCTTTGATCGCCGCTTCGTCATCGTCTTCCATCCCGTCCATATCTGCGCCAAGCTGTACAAAACACACATAATTTCCAAATGTACGAATCTCGGATGCCTGGATCTTCGGAATGTTGATCGGATACTGAAACGTATCCTGGACCATGGATTCCCGGTAGGTATCCAGCGCGTCTTCCACATCTGTCAGCTTTCCCTCCGCAGCTTTCACGACGACCAGAGCGTCCACGTTGGCGGAGATCATGGGAGTCTGCCCGTAATACTCTTCATACATGTCATCCGAGATTCCGTACCAGTCATCCAGAAACTCCGGCGGCAGCTCTGTATCCGCCCAGTAATCGTCTCCCAGCTCTGCCGCCACTGCTTCCACCAGAGCCTGTGCGGACACATCGTCCCTGTATCCTGCCTGCGTATCCGCCGAAGAACCTGCTCTGCTGCAGCCTGTCAGAAAACATGCTGCCATACATACTGTTAACCACCATTTTTTCATACGGTCCACCTCATTTTTGTTTTTCACTGAACGGTTCACATTCACATTTCCATTTTATGCAGAACATGTCTGAAGGCAAATGTGTCCATATAGTAGTGTATCATCTTTCTCTGCAAATATTCCGGGCTTTTTTCATTTCCTGCCGGTGATAACGTTCCAGACGGTCAATATCCGCATCCAGGGCCCTCAGAAGCAGATCCTGAAACTCCAGATCCTGCATGGCCCTTTCCCCCGGCAGCGTCCGCCACAGCATCTGCCGGCAGCACTGCTTCAGTCTCTGCACGTCAAACACCGTCAGATTCCCTTTCTGCATACTTATATGTAGTGCTCCTACTATATCACGTAATACAAAAGATTTCAATGTTTCCTGTCTTTCTTCCATCCATTCTGCCTCGGCTGCAAAGCAGTAAAACAGAAAAGGCAGAAACAGGATCAGTCCGTTCTCTTCGAGTACCCATGCGGAACGGTCGTTCAGCGTAATGTCATAGATCGGCAGAATGATCTGCCCGTGCCCTGCAAATTCCAGAGTTGTACAGTATGCCTCCTTCCTGTTTTTTCCAAAATATGTTGCCTGGGGATCCCGAATCTGTACAGCGGAATGCTCTACCGCATCTTCAAACTGGAAGAGACACCCTTTGTCCTTAGCACAGATCTGCAGGCATCCGCCAAAACGGCGCAGCTGAAATTCATAACGGTTTGCGCAGCCAACGGTCATACAGACACTGATTGCCTCTGATTCCTTCCACTCCTTTCGTACATATTCCCTGTCTTCATATTCTGTCTGAAAAAGATGGTTCACCATCCGGATCAGGGCACAGTCCGAGATCTCAAATATCTTTTTCATCATCCATGCATCGCTGTTTAAATACACGTGCATTCTCCTTTCTACTACAAACCAGGCATACGAACGATGCTTATTATATTCGAATCAGGAAATTTCGTCATGGAATAATGACCTGTGAAGACTGATTTATTATCTTAGACACTCTCAGCATATAGAATTCTGTTCCTTCTGTCAAGAAAAAGAAACGAAAAAAAGACACATCCTCAGGATGTGTCATGCCCCGCATTACAGGGCTTTCAGAAAAGTAACAATTCGTCTTAATGCCTGATCTTCGTCTTCTCCGTAGCATTCCACCGTCACCTCATCTCCCGGGCAGACCGGAAATGCGAGCAGGCTCATGAGGCTTTTGCAGTTCATGGTATGTTCTCCGCAGATCATCATAACATGGGAACTGCATTTATTGGCCTCTGTTACCAGCCTGCCTGCCGGACGCAGATGCAGGCCGTTCTCATTTTTGATTATCACCCTTTCTCTGACCACAAAAATCACCCCTCTCCTTCTCTATGTAGTGCCTTTTCCGGCTCACAGCCCCAATTTCTGTAAGACGGATACAGATTTGCAGAACCTGCATACAGACATGGCACACCCCTTGTCCGCATACTTTTGTCATGCACACTGCCTACTTGGAGTATACCACAAAAAAAGGGCCGTATACACAGCCCTTTGAAAAAATTAACATATTATTTACATTTTTTTCTTTCTATGCTCTCAGTTGCAGATCATTTGCCGCCCTTGCGGTTGGAAACCACGTCGAAGATGACCGCCACCAGAAGCACGCCGCCCTTTACCACGTACTGCCAGGAGTCGCCGATCCCCATGATGGACATGCCCATGTTGATGACGCCCAGAAGGAGCGCACCGATGATGACGCCGGGAACGGTGCCGCTGCCGCCGTAAGCGGAGGCGCCGCCGATAAAGCAGGAACCGATGGCATCCATCTCGAAGGAAGTACCGGTGGAACCATTGACGGAACCCACGCGCGCCAGACAGAGCAGGCCGCACAGTCCTGCCAGAAGCCCCATATTCGCATAGGCGATAAAATACACCTTATTCGTATTGATGCCGGAAAGCTGCGTTGCTTTCTCATTGCCGCCCACCGCGTAGAAATAACGTCCGAACGCAGTCTTGGAGGTGATAAAATGATAGATCAGACAGATCACCACCACCCACAGGAGCATGACAGAGACCCCCTTATACTGGCTCAGCAGATAGCAGTATGCCAGGAGCGCCGCAGAGATCAGTCCGCTGCGTCCGAAATCCGTCAGCGCACTGTTCTGACGGTACCCCTTCTTTGCCTTGTTTGCACGGGATGAAATCGTGCTGTAGAAGATAAATACCACCACCAGAGCACCGATCACCAGCGGAGAGAGGATGCGGGTGTCCGTATCCAGCCCCGGAATCTTGATATAGGCGGTAAAGATATTCAGAAATGCCGGATCCTGAACGGACACGGTCTTGCTGTCCAGTACGAGGCGGCCGAAACCGCGGAACACAAACATGCCGCCCAGCGTCGTGATAAAGGGCGGAATCCTTACATAACCGATCCAGTACCCCTGCCAGACGCCTGCCAGTACGCCGATGGCAAGACAGATCAGTATGGTCAGATAGATATTGAAACCATGGTTGGTGATCATAACTGCAGCCACGCCGCCCACCATACAGATCACGGATCCTACGGACAGGTCAATGTTGCCGCCGGTGAGAATACACAGAAGCATGCCGCATGCCATGACCAGCACATAACCATTCTGCAAAAGCAGATTGGACATGTTCTGCGCATACAGAAGGCGTCCGTCCGTCAGAAAATAAAACAGTATAAATACGATGACAAGGGCGATGACCATACTGTATCTGGTCAGAAATTCTCCCAGATGAAACGGTGCATTCCCCTGATTTTCTTTATTCGTTGACATGTAACACAACACTCCTTTCCTCTTATTGATCTGCACTGATGATAAAGCTCATGATCTTCTCCTGCGTTGCTTCCTTCGCATCCAGTTCTCCCTTCAGCTCGCCCTCGTTCATAATGTAAATGCGGTCGCACATACCGATGAGCTCCGGCATCTCGGAAGAAATCATGATCACAGATTTTCCGTTTTCCACCATCTCATTGATCAGACAATAGATATCATACTTGGCGCCCACGTCAATCCCGCGGGTCGGTTCATCCAGAATCAGCACATCCGGTTCGGTGAACATCCATTTGCCAAGCAGCGCTTTCTGCTGGTTTCCGCCGGACAGATTGCCCACCTTCTGCTCAATGGAAGGGGTCTTGGTGCCCATGGCGTCAGTCATCTCCTCCGCCACTTTCTGTTCCGCCGTCGTATCAATGACACCATTTCCGCAGACCTTATCCAGTCTCGCCAGTGTCGTATTAAAACGAATGGACTCTCCAAGAATCAATCCGTTGGTCTTTCTGTCTTCCGTCACATAGGCAAGTCCGTGGCGGATTGCCTGTTCGGTGCTCTTAAGCTCCACTTTCTCCCCGTTCAGATACAGTTCCCCGCTGATATTCGTTCCGTAGCTCCTGCCGAAGATGGACATGGCAAGTTCTGTCCGTCCTGCGCCCTGCAGGCCGGAGAAGCCCACAACCTCTCCTTTATGTACCTTAAAGGAAATGTGATTGTCCACAACCTTCTCATGATAGAGCGGATGATAGACTGTCCAGTCCTTTACTTCCAGCCCCACTTCCTTCTGCACCTTATGCTCCCTCGCCGGATAACGGTCGTCCATGGGACGTCCCACCATCCCCTTGATAATGCGGTCCTCACTGAATTCGTCCACGCCCTTTACCAGCGTCTCGATGGTCGAACCGTCGCGGACGATCGTCGCCTTGTCCGCACAGTAGATAATCTCGTTCAGCTTGTGCGTAATGATGATGGATGTCAGTCCGTTTTTCTTAAATTCAATCAGAAGATCCAGAAGCATCTTCGCGTCCTCGTCATTCAGCGAAGAAGTCGGCTCATCCAGGATCAGAAGTTTTACATTTTTGGAAAATGCTTTTGCAATCTCTACCAGCTGCTGCTTGCCGGTTCCGATATCCTTGATCAGGGTCTGGGCAGATTCATAGAGCCCTACCTGCTGCATGTGTTTTTCCGCTTCATTGTAGGTCATATCCCAGTCGATATGTCCCATTTTATTTTTCTTCTCATTTCCCAGAAACATGTTCTCGCCGATGGTAAGCAGCGGGATCAGCGCCAGTTCCTGATGGATGATCACGATTCCCTTCGCCTCGCTGTCCTTCAGCGTCTTAAACTGGCAAAGCTCCCCATTATAATAGATTTCTCCCGTATAGCTGCCCGCGGGATACGTCCCGGACAGCACATTCATGAGCGTTGATTTGCCGGCGCCGTTCTCGCCGATCAGCGCATGGATCTCCCCGCGCTCCACGACCAGATTCACATTATCCAGCGCCTTCACTCCCGGGAACTCCTTGGTAATGGATTTCATCTCCAGAATAATATCTGCCAAAAGCTCCTCCTCCTTTCCTGTAAAGAAAGGCGGGACAGATGCCCCGCCCTTTCTTAAGGTCCTGCGTAATTGCCTGTTTTATAATCAGTTTGCTGCAGACAGATATCCGTCGTCGCCCATGGTATACAGACCGGTGTCCACCAGATCCTGCAGATTGTCCTTGGTGATCACGTTCGGCACCAGCAGGAAGGACGGGCACTTGTTGCCTTCGGAAGTCTCGTAGGACTCGGTGTCAAACGCACACTCGATGCCAAAGGACGGAACCAGAGAATCATCGATCGTGTCGCCTGCCAGAATTGCTTTTGCAAGAGCCAGCGTTACAACGGACTCGTTGCTTACGTTTTTATAAACCGTCATGGTCTGCACGCCGTCCACGATGTTCTTCAGATTTGCTTCGTCGCCGTCCTGACCGGTGATCAGCACGGAATTGGAACCTGCATAGTCAGAAGTCACTGCCTGCGCTACGCCAAGCGCGGTGGAGTCGTTGGAGCAGAGCCATACATCCAGCTGGGTTCCGTCTGCATAGTAGGAAGACAGAACGTTCTGTGCTCTCTCAAGAGCGGTGTCGGTATTCCACTGAGCAGTTGCAACGCTGTCAAAATCAGTCTGTCCGGATACGACGTTCAGAGTACCTGCATCCAGATACGGCTGAAGAGCATCCATCGCTCCCTGATAGAAATAGCCTGCGTTGTTGTCCGCCGGGTCGCCTGCGGTGATCTCCATGTTGTAGACCGTATCGCCTGCATTGGCAAGATCCAGCGTATCTACGATAAACTCACCCTGAAGTTTTCCAACGGTATAGTTATCAAAGGATACATAATAAGAAACTGCGTCGTTCAGAATCAGACGGTCATAGGAAATAACCGGTACGTTTGCTTCTGCCGCCTCGTTCATGGCAGTATTCAGAGCCTCTCCGTCGATGGCTGCCACCACCAGCAGATTCACGCCGTCAGCCAGCATGTTCTGGATATCGTTGACCTGTTTTCCTGAATCATTGTCCGAATAGGTAAGAACGGTCTCAAAACCTGCCGCCTTGAACTGCTCATCCAGATAAGCGCCGTCACGGTTCCAGCGCTCCAGAGACTGGGTCGGCATGGAAATACCGATCTTGCCGCCGCCTGCTGCCGCCGGTGCCGAAGCGTCATCTGCTTCATTGTCTGCGGGCGTTTCTGCATCTGCCGGAGCCTCGGTATCCGCCGGCGTATCTGCCGGAGTGGTGTCATTGCCGCCGCCGCATCCGACTGTCAGAGAAGCAACCATTGCTGTACTGAGTAAAGCGCCAAGTAATTTTCTTTTCATCTTGAAAATTCCTCCCTTAAATATTTTGTAATCTGAATATACCATATGACAGACAGGATAAACTTGTCTTTTTCTGTACATTTTGTATAGTACCACATTCGGATAGTTGGAAAAAACTGGACATTTTTGCAGTTTTGGATTTTGTCCTGCACAAAAATGTCCAGTATCTGCTGCATAAGAGATTCTTCCAAAATTCCTAATGCTGCTTTCTTTCAATCCTGCTATTCAGCTCCCTTTTTGGCTCCTATTGAGAAAAAGGAACTGGTAGAATATTTGAAAGATGTCGTTATCTATAAGAAAGATAATTCTTATACAGAGTATGTTGGCCAGGGCGTTACTTTCACGCTTACAATGTCCGATGGTACACAGACACAGATTATGGCATATAATCCGTTCCTCGTGATTGATGGCGTCGGATACAGGACAAAATATGAGCCGTGTGAAGCACTTAACAATTATGCAAACAGGTTGCTGGATGACGAAAATGCCAATATAATTTTGGAAGAACCACCTGCATTAGCTATTATACAGGATATTGAGCCTACCGTGTTGGAGTGATGAAAATCCTGGTAATTTAGACGCAGAGAGCGAGAATGTGGATAAGGTAGCCTTTTTCAATTCCCAGCCTAAATTTCTCAACATTCAACAGGTGAAAATCCGGACACAATCGCTCAAGTTGCATGAAAAATTAAGAAATGTATGAATTAACTTCCCTGACAGGGTAAATGACAGCATACGCCTGTCGTAATTACAATCATATTGTTTTAGAACACAAACAGACGCCAAACGCCCGGCTTAGTTCCGGACGTTCAGATAAATGTCGCTCTCTTCGTGATATTTCCCGGTGATCACCTCATCCATATTTTCCCTTGTGACCGCCACCGGCTCCAGATGTTCATATGGAATCTGATAAGTGCCGTCGTGAATGGACTCCGTCACCGTTATTCCGGTCTGTTCTCCTTTTGGAGCCTCTGCGATGCCCACAGTCCCGGAGCCGTCCGGATCCTGCGTAATGGTCATGGTCCCGGATCCCGCCACCGCAATCTTCTCTCCCTCTGCCAGGGCCACGGACAGCTCCGCCGCACGCCTGGCCAGCTTCTCCACCGGTTTGTACACGGTCATGCACTGAGTCCCCTCCACGATGCGCTGGCAGGCGTCCAGATCCGCGTCCTGCCCCACCACGCACACTTTTCCCGCCATGCGGCGTTCCGACAGGGCGCGGACCGCATGGCCGGCGATGCTGTCGTTGCCGCCCATGATCCCGTCCACCTCGTAGTGCGTCTTCAGATAAGTGCCTGTAGCGGTAAATCCGGTCTCTGCAAGCCACCCTTCCGCGTACTCGGTCTCCATGATCTTCAGATCACTGCCCTCAAGGGCTTCCGCAAAGCCTTCCATGACCTGCGGTACGTTGTAGTCCGCCATGGGGCCGCACACCTGCAGAAGCTCGCCGCCTTCGCTCAGATGCTCCCGCATATGCTCTGCCATCAGCCGTCCCACCTGAACGTTGTCAAAGGAAATATAGAGGTCCACATCCGCATTCAGGATCAGGCGGTCATAGGCCACCACCGGGATCCCCGCCTTCTGCGCCCGTCCCACCGCCTCGGTCAGGCCGCTTTCGTCCTCCTCGCTGGCCACCATGACCACCACGATCACGTCCATCTTCTTCTGGATAAAATAATCGATCTGCGCAATCTGCTCCTTCATATCCCCGTTGGCGTTCTGCACATTGACCTCCGCTCCCAGTTCCTGAGCTGTGGATACGAACACATCCCGGTCTCTCTGCCAGCGTTCAATAATGAAGGAGTCAAAGGTGATGCCGATCTGTATTGCCTCCTCCTTATATTCCTCCGAGGCATCCTGCTCACTGGTCTGTTTCATACAGCCGCTCAGCAGAAGCGGACACAGGAAAAGCAGCACACAGAAGCTTTTTCTGTATTCTCGTTTCATCCTCTCTCACGCTCCCGGTATTCCGTAGGAGTCACTCCCGTATTCTTCTTGAAAATGCGGCTGAAATAATTGGGATCGCTGTATCCCACCGCCGCACAGATCTCCTTCATGCTGCCTCCGTCCCCCGCCAGCAGCTCCTTTGCCTTTTTGATCCGCAGGTTCGTCACATATTCCACGAAATTACTCCCTGTCTCCTCTTTAAACAGCTTGCTGAAATAATAGGGGCTTAAATCCATATGGCGGGATATCTCATCCAGCGACAGATCCTTTTGATAGTTTTCCTGGATATAACTCTGTGCGCGCACCACCAGCTGATTTTCGTGTTCTTCCTTTTTGGTGGTCAGATTCCTGCAGTTTTCCCTGAATTTCTCCACGAACCAGGAACGCAGATCCCTGTTGTGCTCCGCATTCATAATGAGCGGAAGATAGTTTTCCCTGTCGCGGAAATGATAGGTCATGCCGCCGTCCTCATAAGCCTCGTGCTCCGCAAAGAGAACGAACTCCAGTACCTTTAGACGAACGCTTAAATTCTTCTCATCATAGTTGTCCAGCATCCAGTCAAAAAACTGCTCCGCCGCACGCCCGCATGCTTCCACCACTCCGCTCTTCAGGCTGTCAAACAGCTCCTTCTCCAGCTCAATGGGATATTCCTCGTCATACCGGCACTGGATCGGAAGATCATCCACATGAGCCACGCTGCCGGTCGAGTTGACCAGCGCCTTTAAAGCTTCCTCGTAAGAATCCATGCTCTTGTTCAGCTTCCGGACCGAACCGATACCGATCCGAAAACTGATATCTGTCGTTCGCTTTAATCTCCGGGTCAGCTCTCTGCCCACATCGATCATCCCGATGCGCTCCTCATAATCCATCTTCTTCTTTTTCATCGGCAGAAAGACCGGTATTTTGTTGGAGATGACGGAACCCACCACGCAGTCCCAGGTCTCCTTGAGCGTCTCCCGGACTCTGGTATAATTAAGCTGCGTCCGGACGCCGGCACCCACCGCATTGGTCATACGGTTCCCGTGCTGGTCGTCGCCCACCGCCAGCGCCAGCATACAGCCATAATCCGCCGTAAGCCCCAGCAGCTGTTTATAATTCTCCACATCCTCCATGGAGATCTCCTGGAACATGATGGCATAGATAAATCCATTTTCAATAATCGGCGTAACCGTCTCCATCTTCTCCCGGATCCGGAGGTCATCACTGCGTTTCTTTCTCCGGGAATCAATGGTCTTTAATGCCTTTTCCAGCACCTCCGCGATACTTTTTGCACTGAAAGGCTTGTTCACATATTCCAGTACCCCAAGGTTGATGGCTTCTCTGGCATAATCAAACTTGTCATAGGCGGACAGGACGATAAACTCCACAGAAGGGTTGCTCTTCTTGATCTCCCGTATGGCGTCGATGCCGTTGATTCCGGGCATCTGGATATCCATAAACGCAATGTCCGGCCGGAAGCTCTCCGCCAGTTCGATCACATCCCGCCCGGTCTTCGCCGTCTCCATCTGACACTGTCCGGGAAAATGTTTTTCTATAATCATCTTCAGGGAATCCAGTACAATCCCCTCATCGTCTGCCAGCATTACTCGATACATGACTGTTCCTCCTGTCCTGCCGGAATGGTGATCAGCACCTCTGTGCCTGTATTTTTTCCTTCACTGAAAATCCGAAGCCCTGCCTGATCGCGGAAATACAGCCGAAGCCTCTCCATCACATTTTTCATGCCCACGCCGTTCCCCCCGGCGCCCGCTTCCGCTTCCTGTACGCGGCCGGACAGCACCTGCTCGATCCGCTCCTGTTCCATACCGGCTCCGTTATCCCAGATGCTGATGCAGATCTCTTCTCCCTTTTGATAGACCGACAGTTCAATCCTGCCTGTCCAGCTGATATTCCGAATCCCGTAATTGAAGGCGTTCTCCACCAGCGGCTGAAGGATCATACTGGGCACCCGGACATTCAGAAGTGATTCGTCCACTTCTTTGGTGAAAAGGATCTCTCCCGCAAATCGGACGTTCAGGATATAGACGTAATTGTCCACCAGATGAATCTCTTCCCGAAGCGCCGCATCCTCATCATTTTTGCGTACATTATACCGGAAAAATTCCGCCACATTTTCCAGAAAGCGTCCAGTGCGGTCCGCTTCCTCCATCATGGCCAGCTGTGCGCCCGCATTCAGAGTGTTAAACAGGAAATGGGGATTGATCTGCGCCTGAAGGTATTTCAGCTGTGCGTCCTTTAAGTGACTCTGCATCATCAGCTCCCGTTCCTTCAGCTGATTTTCCCGTTCCATGGTTGCCCGAAGCTGTTCGATATAGTTCCTGATGTTCTCCACCATCTCATTAAAAGTATTGGTTACGATTCCTACCTCGTCCATGCTCTGAACCGGAAGCCTGTCAATCTCAAAATTACCGCCCGAGATCTCATCCGCCGCCTCTGCCAGCTGATGGAGGGGCCTGGTTACGCTTCTGGTGCTCACCACGATCAGGCTGATATTTCCAAGGAGCACCAGAAGCAGCACTCCAATGCTGATAAACTCCATATAGCGCAGGGAGTCAAGAAGCGCCTGATAATTTCTGGAGTTATCCTTAAACTGCGCATTGTTCAGGCTGTAAATGAAGGTATGGATTTCGTCATACAGAAGTTCCGCATCTTCATACAGCTGTCCGTATTTTTCCACATTTCTGCCGCGTTTTGCCTGGATCGCCTCAGCTGCCAGATCCAGATAGCTCTCGGACAGGCCGCGGATATTTTTCTCCGTCAGAAGCATCTCGTTATCGGTCGTCTCGCTGTTCAGCCCTTCCATCAGTTCCCGGTACGCCTGTTCGCTCCGGTAATAATCCTCCATGGCGTCAGAACTTTTGGTGTTCAGATATTCTTCCATGCTTTTCTGCACCAGATCCAGCGCCCCGGAAAGCTCGTTCAGATTCACATTGCTGACATAGACCTCTTCCACTCTGCCGGTCATCTTGTTGATCAGGGTGAACATATAGAGGTTGACTGCCAGAATGACCACCGCCGTCATAAGAAAGAGGGCGGTCAGTTTCTGCTGGAGGGTCAGATACCTCCATTTTTTCTTCAGAAAAGCGCCGGGAGCGCGAAAAAAGCGGGTCTGTTCCATCACTCTCCCACCAGCCTTTCTGCCTCCCGCGCCCGGATCAGCCGGGTATCTACCGCCATATAGTTGTTGGTATAGCCGGTCTCCACATACTCATCCAGTGCCTGTACGCAGAGCCGCCCCATCTGCTCTGTATCCGGCGCGATCGTGCAATAGAGGATCTTTTTCGCCACTGCATCCAGAATCGCATCTGAATCGTAATAACCGAGAATCTGCACCGTTCCTACCTTATTATAATCAACAGCCGCCTGATAAGCGCATCTCGTATGTACTGCGCTTAAGCATACCAGAATATCCGGAAGCCTCTCCGAATTCAGAAAAATGTCCCGAATGGATTCTTCTGAACTGAAGCTCCTGCTGTTGTCCACCGGACTGGTTTCCACAGACACCTTTCCGATCTCTTTTTCCGCATCTTCCAGTGTCTCACGAATCCCCAGAAGGATCAGATTCTGGCTGGTATCCATCCGCGTTTCGTCCACCAGGACCAGCACGTCTGCCGGCTCCTCTTCCCGCGGGTTATCGTCTTCCTCCTCCGCAAGCAGTTCCAGAATCTGACGTCCGTACTCCTGCCCCAGGTTATAGCTGTTATTCCCCACAAAGCACTGCCGGATGCTCCCGGTGCTGTCCTGCAGCACATTCACCACCGGAATTCCCTGCTCCACCACCTCCTGCAGAAGTGCGATGGTCTCTTCCTCTTCATCTCCCGGAACGATGATTCCGTCCACAGACGCCTGCATGGCCAGCCTCAGAAGCTCATTCCGGCTGTATTTCACCGACAGATCCTCCCCGAAACGCTCCACATAGACGCCGCGCTTTTTTCCCTCCTCCTGTGCGCTTTCATAGACCCGGTCCCAGAAATCGCTGTCTTCTCTTCCTGTGATCATCACATAATGACGGTCATAAATCTCAAATTCCCTTTCCTCGCTCCTGCTCAGCTCGTAAAAACGCTGCCACAAAAACACAAGACATCCAAGGAGTCCCGCCAGACAGAATACAAATACCATACGTTTTCTTTGATCCATCACAAGCCTCCCCGTTTCCCCGGATCATACGCAGCCGCCGTTTCATAAGCCGCCGCTCCTCCCCTGCTTTTCCCGCCGTTCACGGCGGATGCAAAGGCGGCTTCTGTATCTGGTTCATTCCACGCAAACAGGACCTGATACAGGAGCCGCCTCTTCGGTCAGCCCTTTCGGGCAAAGCATTTTATGCGAACGGATTCTCCGTCGGATAGCGTACGCCTGCCGGCTGGTTGTAACCGATCTCGTTTACATCCACGCCGATATATTTGAAGACCTCATACAGAGCCTTTCCGTAATGTCCGAACGCCACGGCGCCGTGATGCGGGTAATTGCCCTCGATCAGCACATGACGGTAGAACCGCTTCATCTCCGGGATTGCGAAAATGCCGATACCGCCGAAGGAGCGGGTCGCTACCGGAAGAACCTCGCCGTTTGCCACATAGGCGCGGAGTCTGCAGTCCGCAGTGCTCTGCAGGCGGAAGAATGTGATATCGCCCGGTGTGATGTCTCCCTCGAGGGTTCCCTGGGTTACTTCTTCCGGAAGACTTCTCGCCATGATCAGCTGGTACTTCATCTGGCAGAAGGACAGCTTCTTCGTGCTGGTGTTGCCGCAGTGGAAGCCCATGAATACATCGTTGCTGGTGTAGTCATACTTGCCTTTTATGTCCGCATCATAGAGATCATACGGTACGGTATTGTTGATATCCAGAAGCGTTACCACGTCGTCGCTGACGCAGGTTCCGATGAACTCGCTTAAGCAGCCGTAGATATCCACCTCGCAGGATACCGGAATGCCGCGTCCGGTCAGACGGCTGTTCACATAGCACGGAACAAAACCGAACTGGGTCTGGAACGCCGGCCAGCATTTTCCTGCGATCGCCACGTATTTCCGGTAGCCCTTGTGATCCTCAATCCAGTCAAGGAGCGTCAGCTCATACTGTGCCAGCTTTGAAAGGATCTCCGGCTTTTTGTTGCCCTCTCCAAGCTCTGCTTCCATATCTGCCACCACTTCCGGAATCCTGGGATCGCCCGCATGTTTGTTGAATGCTTCGAACAGGTCAAGCTCCGAGTTCTCTTCGATCTCAACGCCCAGGTTGTAAAGCTGCTTGATGGGCGCGTTGCATGCCAGGAAGTTCAAAGGACGCGGACCAAAACTGATGATCTTCAGATCGGAAAGTCCCGCGATGGCTCTGGCAATCGGAAGGAACTCGTGAATCATATCCGCACACTCTTCTGCAGTTCCCACCGGATACTCCGGAATATACGCTTTGATATTGCGAAGCGCCAGGTTGTAGCTTGCATTCAGCATGCCGCAGTAAGCGTCTCCGCGGCCCTGAATCAGATTGTCGCCGGATTCCTCCGCTGCTGCCACGAACATCTTCGGTCCTTCAAAATGTTTTGCAAGCAGGGTCTCGGAAATCTCCGGACCAAAGTTGCCCAGATAGACGACCAGCGCATTGCAGCCTGCCTTCTTCACGTCCTCCAGAGCCTGCACCATATGAATCTCGCTCTCCACGATACAGACCGGACATTCATAAATGTCTGCTGCATCGTATTTTGCTTCATAGGCTGCCACCAGCGCTTTTCTCCTGTTGACGGACAGGGACTCCGGGAAACAGTCGCGGCTTACCGCCACAATACCGACTTTTACTTTTGGAATGTTGTTCATGTTCTTATCCTCCTGATATATTAAGATAATATTTTATATTGTATCCTCACCGCTGCAGGCTCTGCCTGCATGAAATACGCATCTGCACCTCGCAGGCCGGCTCTGCGGACGCCCGCCTGCAAAGCACGCCCTTACTCACTCCCGACAGTCCAGATTCTTACCGATCAGGCCTATGTGAGACCCTTCCGGCAGTCCGCCTTCCGCATGCCCGATCAGCCACTTGTTCTGCGCGGTGATCAGCCTGTCCTCCCAGCCTTCATGTCCCTTTTGAAGCGGCAGATTCGTATCTTTCGGAAGTACAATCGCCACCTGGAAACCATTGTCTCCCACGCTGCAGGGCGCATAGTGAAGCGTTGTTGCATAGATCTCCACAGCGGTCCCCTTCGGCAGCAGAAATGCTTCTACCAGGGACGTGTCATAGGTAAAATCGTCTGTGATATCCTGCTGCGCGCCCACCAGCAGGATCGCATCGGTTCCCGCCACATTGATCTCTGAAGAGCGGTGATATTCCAGCGCATTCAGAAGATAGTTCTTTCCGTTGCAGTATCCGATCTGGATGGGCAGTTCGCCGTAAGTCTTCGTCTGAAGCTCGGCAAAAACCGGAAGCGCCTCCAGATCCGCCGCCGACGGCTCATAGACCACCTCCTCCGGAAGCGGCGTCTTCGCATTCAGCGCCTCCACCAGCCCTGAAAAGTCAATGCCCTGCACAATCTTTCCATATTTCCGAAAGGCAGGATCTGTTACTTTTTTGATCTCCATCTGTTATCTTCCTCCTTATCTATCTGCAGTTTCCAACAGTTCTTTTATTCTCTGCATGGACTTTTTTGCCGGCAGATAAAAACATACCCGCATCAAGATCTGTGCAAATGTCATCATAAAGGCGGTACTGCCAAGCACCGGCAGCGCGGAACAAAATCCCTCCGCAAATATCTGGAGAACTCCTGCCAGAAAGAAAAACAGAACACCCAACATCCAGACTACCATAAATGCCGATACCAGCGGATGCATCCGCATCCGAATACAGATCTCTGTTTTATTCCCATTGGTCAAAAGTTTTCCTTTTATCACCGGCAAAAAAGAATTCCGGTTTCTGCTGTTGCTAACAAGTCTGAATTCCGTATCATCTATGTTTCCGGTAAATTCTCCCTGGCGTGAGGCAGTGAAAGAACGGTTCCCGGAAATCGTCACAGACTTCAAAATCACTCCGATTTCCCCTGCTGTCCGCTCTGTTTGCAGTCGGCAGTCCAGCGATGGCAGCAGTTTCATTTTATAATCTCAAACAATGGCTTACATGCCGGATAAATCTCCTTGAACTGCTGATAGCGCTCTTCATATTTCGCTGCGATCTCCGGTGTCGGCTCCACGGTGTCAACAACTTTTACCAGTTTTTCTGCTGCCGCCTCCACGCTCTCATATTCGCCGCATGCCACGGCTGCCAGCATGGCTCCGCCCAGAGCCGGTCCCTCTTCACTCTCAATCACATCCACCTTGATATTCATGACATTGGCAATGATCTTCTTCCACAGGGGGCTTTTCGCTCCGCCGCCGCAGATTTTGGTCCGTTCGATGCGGATGCCCAGAGATTTCGCCACCTCAAAAGAATCACGCAGAGCAAATGCCACGCCTTCCAGCACTGCCTGGGTCATGTCCGCCCGGGTCGTGTCCATGGTCATACCGATGAAAGTCCCTCTTGCGTTCGGATTGTTGTGGGGCGAACGCTCGCCCATCAGATAGGGCAGGAAATATACATGATTCTCGCCCAGTTTCCCGATGGCCTCCTGTTCTCCGGCATAGTCTTTCGTCCCGATGATCTCTTCCATCCACCATTTGTTGCAGGACGCGGCGCTCAGCATACAGCCCATCAGATGATAATGTCCGTCTGCGTGCGCGAAGGCATGCAGGGCGTTGTGTCTGTCCACACCGAATTTTTCCGAGGAGATAAAGATCGTGCCGCTGGTCCCCAGAGAAATGTTGCACATGCCGTCTCCCACGGTACCGGTCCCCACGGCTGCCGCCGCATTATCTCCGGCTCCTGCCACGACCTTTGTCGTCTCCGGAATCTCCAGCTTTGCCGCAATCTCCGGCAGCACCGTACCGACCGCCTCGTAGGATTCGTAGATCCGCGCCAGCTGTTCCTCGCGGATGCCGCAGATATCCAGCATCTGTCTGGACCAGCAGCGGTTCTTCACGTCGAAGATCAGCATGCCGGAAGCATCGGACACATCCGTGCAGTGAACGCCGGACAGCCGGTACGCAATGTAGTCCTTCGGGAGCATGATCTTGCGGATCCGGGCAAAATTCTCGGGCTCTTTGTTCTTCACCCACAGGATCTTCGGCGCCGTAAAGCCGGTGAAGGAAATATTCGCCGTATATTCTGAAAGCTTTTCTTTCCCAATCACGTTGTTCAGATAATCGCATTCCTCATAAGTACGGCCGTCGTTCCACAGAAGCGCCGGACGGATCACCTGATCTTTTGCATCCAGAATCACAAGCCCGTGCATCTGTCCGCCGAAGCTGATGCCTGCCACCTGGCTTTTGTCACAGTCGGACAGCAGTTCCTTCAATCCCGCCATGGTCTCCCGGAACCAGTCCTCCGGATTCTGTTCCGACCAGCCCGGCTGCGGGAAACAGATCGGATATTCACGGGATACGATCTTCTGGATCCTGCCCTCTCCATCCATCAAAAGCAGTTTGACTGCGGAAGTTCCAAGATCCACTCCTATATAGAGCATACGCACATCCTCCTCTTCGCCCTTTGCGTGCTCGTGCACGTTCTTTTCTTTATATTACCTCTTTTGCGGTAAACTTTCAACAGATTGATGCAACTTTTCTATGTTTTTTCCTGTTTTTGTGAATCTTACACAAATTTATGCTGTTTTCAGAGCAAAAAAGAACGCTTTCCTGTCTATTTTTCACAAAAACAAATGCATTGAAAAGGTCGAAAAAGTGCCCGTGCACGTTTCTGGTGATTGACAGTCGGCGCTGTTTCCTGTATTGTCAGTATAGCAGCTTTTATTCCTTCGGCGGCATCATGGTCCCGCTGCCAGGACCTGGTCCGCGGAAGGATCCTGAAGACAAAAAGACCTGCATGACAGCAAATAGAAGGAGACACATTATGGCCACTATCAAAGACATCGCAGATCTGGCAGGCGTCTCCCGGGGGACAGTGGACAGAGTATTGAATAACCGGGGCGCCGTAAACTCACAGACTGCAGAAAAGATCATGGAGATCGTTCGTGCTCTGGACTACCGCCCCAACAAAGCAGGAACTGCCCTTGCTGCACAGAAGAAAAAATACAGGATCGGCGTAATCCTGTTCAGCGAACATAATCCCTTTTTTGACGAAGTGATGGAAGGCGTACGAAGAAAAGCGGCGGAACTGCAGGATTACGGAATCACCACCATCACCAGACGGGTGGAATTTGACGCGAAAGCGCAGCTGCTTGCCATTGATGAACTGACAGAAGCGGGCATTCACGGCCTGATGCTTGCCCCATATAATCATATGTGTATTCAGAGAAAAATAGACGAGCTGGTGACCGCACAGATTCCGGTAGTAACCGTTAATACGGATATTGACGGTTCCCGCCGGATGGCCTATGTGGGAAGCGATTATTTCAGAGGCGGATGCACGGCAGCCGGGCTTTTTTCGCTGATGACGGCAGGGGAGGTCAGGCTCGGAATCATCACCGGCTCCTCCAACATTCTCTGCCACACGGAGCGGATCGCAGGACTCAAGAATACGCTGGAGGCCTCCTACCCGCGGATCCGGATCGCAGAGATCCTGGAAAATCACGATGACGAATTTGAGAGCTATACGCTCACCGGACAGCTCCTGAGACGCCGTCCGGACATAGGCGCCCTGTTTTTCGCGGCTGCCGGCGTCCACGGCGGCTGCCGGGCCGTAGAAGAATCCGGACTTCGGCCAAAGATCATCACCTTCGACGAAGTCCCCACCACACTGGAGATGCTGCGAAAGGGCGTTATCTCCGCCACCATCAGCCAGCAGCCCCACCGGCAGGGCGCCCGCTCGCTGGATCTCCTGTTTGAATATCTGACTTCCGGTACGGTTCCGGCACAGGAGCGATATTTTGTGGAGCATTCGATCCGGATCCGGGAAAATTATGATTGACCGCTGGCAGGATACGAAAAAGCAGTTTATGCAAAGACCCCTTCCCGGAAAAATTCAGAGCAGGTCAGAAAAAGACCTGCTCC
>ERZ778516.325-NODE-325-length-40338-cov-7.880793_pt1 | contig 40338 bp, 40 predicted proteins | sample MGYA00510342_ERZ778516 | MGnify/ENA primary metagenome ERZ778516 (study PRJEB29527, sample SAMN07138961) | mouse gut metagenome | material: feces | host: mouse | place: China:Nanjing | collected 2016-01-25 ...
ATAAAGTTGAAATCTGCGGCGTAAACACTGCAAAGCTGCCTGTATTAAAAGAATCAGAAAAAGAAGAGCTGTTTGCGCGAATCAAGCAAGGCGACCACGAAGCCAGGGAACAATATATCAACGGCAACCTGCGCCTTGTCTTAAGCGTGATCAAGCGTTTTTCCAACCATCACGAAAACGTGGACGACCTGTTTCAGATCGGGTGCATCGGCTTAATCAAATCCATTGACAATTTTGACCCGACCTTGGGGGTAAAATTTTCCACTTACGCCGTGCCAATGATCGTCGGGGAAGTTAGACGCTACCTGCGCGACAACAACAGCATCCGTGTTTCCCGCTCCCTGCGTGACAATGCCTACAAAGCAATCCACGCAAAGGAAGTCTTAACCCGCACCTCAAACCAGGAGCCGACCCTGGATGAGATCGCCAAGGAAGCAGGGCTTACAAAAGCCGAGATCGTATTTGCCCTAGACGCGATACAGACCCCCGTCAGCCTGTACGAACCAGTCTATACGGACGGAGGCGACACGCTGTATGTGATGGACCAGATCTCGGATAAAAAGAATAAAGAATCCAAATGGATCGAATCGCTGTCCCTATCAGACGCTATGCAGCGGTTAAACGACCGGGAAAATTATATTATCAAGCTGCGCTTTTTTGAAGGAAAGACACAGATGGAAGTTGCAGAGGAGATCCATATCTCCCAGGCACAGGTATCCAGGCTGGAAAAATCTGCGCTTAAAAGTATGCAAAACTATTTATCGCTGACTTAAATTTGATTCGGATCAAGCTGGTGCGCTACCGATGGAGTATTTTCTCCATCGATTTTCCTTTCGCCAGCTCGTCCACCAGCTTGTCCAAACAGCGGATTGCCCGCATCAGCGGTTCTTTGACTTCTTCTACCCGCACGCCGCAGACGACTCCTTTTACCAGCTTCGTTTTTTCGGTAATTTCCGGCGCATTCTGAAAAAATGCCGCGTAAGCCAGCGGTTCGTTTTGCATACGTTCCAGTTCGTTTTGGCTGTACCCGGTCAGCCAGCATGTCACCTCGTCCACTTCCTGTTTTGTCCTGCCTTTTCTAACAGCCTTATCGACGAGAAGCTGATAGATTTTTGCAAAATCCATTTGGTATATTTTCTCATTCGTCATCTGCTTTTCTCCTGTTTGAAAAACGCTTATACAGTTTTACATGGTCATAAATACATTTCCAGCTTCCCTGCGCATCCGCAGTCACACAAATATATTTACGATCCTTTTCGTCCACGCCATAGCTGACCGCGCAGCTTCCCGCCTCAGACACATAGCCGGTCTTGGCGCAAAGCACTTCCCCTCCTGTATCTTTATCTTCAATGCGGCGCAAAAACCAGTTGGATAAGACCATGCCTTCCTTATGCTGCTTCGTCTTAGAAGTCGTATAGGTGCGTGCGGAGAGCACCTCGCGGCACAGGTCGTTTTCAAGCGCTGCCTGCATAATGACCGCAAGGTCAAACAGCGTACAGTAATGGTCTTTATCGTAGATGCCAATGCAGTTTGTAAAATGAGCCGTCTCAGACAGCCCCAGCTCGTCCAGCTTTTCATTCATCAGCTTTACAAACGCTTCTTCCGATCCCGCCACATACTGTGCCAGCCCCAGTGCCGCGTCTGCGCCGGACGGCAGAATCAGCCCGTAGAGCATGTCTAAAACAGTTACTTTCTCACCGATTTCAAATCCGGCGACGCTGCATTCGTTCAGATAGCAAAAATCTGTAATTTCCACGGTGATTTTAAATTTATCCTTTAGATTCGGCGTATCACCAAGGTGCTCCACCGCGGTTAAAAGTGTCAGCACCTTTGTCATAGAAGCCGGGACAATCCGCTCCGTTTCATCCTTTCCGGCAAGCACGGTTTGGTTTTCAGCGTCCAGCAGTACGGCATAGGTACTAGAAATCCCGTTTCCAAGCGTCCGCGTCTTTTCCTGATACGAATAGCCGTTGACCTGCTTTAATTCCGCAAGGCCATCCGCTCCGTCACCAGCCTGTTCTGCGTCAGGCTCCTGCTGTACCTCGGAGGCTGTATCCGATGATGTATCGGACGGTAAATCCTGCCCGTCTGCCTGTGTATCGGAGGGGATATCCGCCGTGGAACCCGATGGCGTGCCGGCATCCGCCGCGGCTGTCCCGGCATTTGGTTCGCTGCTTTTTTGCTTTGCTGCTTTTTGCACGGTAAAGAAAATGCCTGCGGAAAGCGCCGATAAGATCAGCACGACAACGAGTATCCTTTGCAAAAGCCTCCTCCTTCGTTTTTTTGCCCGCATCAGTTCTTTTTTTTGCAGTACCTGTAGCCAGAGCAGGTCATCTTCTCTTTGTCTTTTACTCATTGAAGTCTCCATTCCGCCGCCTTTGCCCTGCGGCACTTAGTGATAAAACCAAGATCCTATTTACTCCATTTTTCACACAAAGCATTGATCTGGTCTGCGAATTTTGCAAGCTCCTTGTTCGGCCTGCCTTCCAGCTTGTGGATCAGCCCGATCAGCCGTTCGCCTGCGGCTAAGAGCCTTGCAAATACATTTGTGGAAGCTTTTGCAGACTTCGCCTGCTTTAACGTACGCTGGCGCTGTCCCTGCTTGATTTGTACGCCGCTTATAAGGTCGTACGTATCTCCGCTGTACGGCGCCTGTGCATCATAGCCAAATTCCTGGTGCAGATGCGCGGCAAACGCATCGGTAATCGTATCTTCCCCATGCACGATAAAAAACTTCGGCGCACTTTCCGCAAACTCGCCTGCCCAGCGGGTAAGCTGCCCCTTGTCCGCATGGCCGCTGATTCCCGGCAGGTTTAAGATCTTGGCATTGACTTCCACCGTCTCGCCAAACAGCCGCACCTGCTTTGCACCGTTTAACAGGAAATTGCCGAGCGTTCCCGGCACCTGAAAGCCTACGAAAATAATCGTAGAATCTTTGCGCCACAAATTGTGCTTTAAATGATGGCGGATCCTGCCTGCCTCGCACATACCAGAAGCAGATATAATCACAATCGGCTTTTTAATAAAGTTAATCGATTTTGATTCATCGCTTGTCACAGAAGTCTTTAAGCCTTCAAAACGAATCGGGTTGATTCCTTGTGCAATCAGCTCTTTTGCCTCTTCATTAAAGCAGACCGCGTTGTTTTTGTGAAATACGTTTGTCGCCTCTACGGAAAGCGGGCTGTCCACGTACACTTCAAAATCTTCAAAACCAGGAAGCAGATGCTCCGACTTGATCCTGCGCATAAAAAACAGCAGCTCCTGCGTACGCCCTACGGAAAATGCCGGGATCACGACATTCCCGCCGCGGATAAACGTTTCTTTGATTACTTCTGCAAGCGTAACCGCATAATCCGGCGGCGCAGCGTGCGTCTTATTGCCATATGTAGATTCCATAATGACATAATCCGCATCTTGAATATATTCTGGATTGCGGATCAGCGGGCGGTCTCCGGTACCGATATCGCCGGAAAATACAAGCTTTTTCGTCTGTTCGTCTTCCGTCACCCACAGCTCTACGCTCGCAGACCCAAGCAGGTGCCCGGCGTCTACAAAACGCACCTTGACATCCGCACCGACATCGATCTGCACATCATATTCACACGGCACAAAATGCCCCAATACCCCGATCGCATCGTCCATATCGTAAAGCGGTGTCACTTCCGGGTTGCCGGCACGCCTTGCCTTGCGGTTTTTCCATTCCGCTTCAAACATCTGGATATGGGCACTGTCCTTTAGCATAATGTTACAAAGCTCACAAGTTGCTTTTGTGGCAAATACCTGCCCCCTGAACCCCTTGCTGTATAAAAGCGGCAAAAGCCCCGAATGGTCAATATGGGCATGTGTAATAAACACATATTCAATCGCCGCGGCATTGACCGGTATTTCCTGGTTTACATACAGATCCGGCCCCTGCTCCATCCCACAGTCGACCAGCATGTTTTTTCCCGCAGACTGTATAAAATGACAGCTTCCCGTCACCTCGTGCGCAGCTCCTAAAAATTCCAACAGCATAATACCATCTCCTCTCTGTCATCTGACTGACCTTTGCTATTCCTTATTATACCATTTTTAGGCGCGTAGATAAACCTCTTTTTTCATATTCAAATTCAAAAGGCTTTCGGTTTCCCAAAAACCAAAAGCCTTAAAATCTGTTACTCAAAGCGCACAATTTCTTTGCGCAACCGTTTCATAATCTTTTTTTCCAGCCGTGAAATGTAAGACTGCGAGATGCCCATTAAATCTGCCACTTCCTTTTGTGTCATCTCGTTTCCTTCCGGCGTATTATAGCCAAAGCGCAGCTCAACAATCATCTTTTCCCTGCCGGAGAGACGGTCTACCGCGTTGCGCAACAGCTTTTTTTCTACCTCGGACTCCATATCTTTGGAAATAATATCGTCGTCTGTACCGAGAATATCGGACAAAAGCAGCTCGTTGCCGTCCCAGTCCACATTGAGCGGTTCATCAATCGACACCTCAAGCTTTGTCTTACTCGTCCTGCGCAGATGCATTAAAATCTCATTTTCAATGCAGCGCGAAGCATACGTTGCAAGCTTGATATTTTTGGACGGATTAAACGTATTGATCGCTTTGATCAATCCAATCGTCCCAATGGAAATCAAATCTTCTACGCCGACTCCGGTATTGTCAAATTTTTTGGCTATGTACACAACAAGGCGCAGGTTATGCTCGATCAAAAGGCTTTTTGCCTCCTCTGTCTCCCTGCCTTCCCCGGACAGCTTTGCAATACAGGCGTTTTCCTGCTCCGGCTCCAGCGGCGAGGGCAGCACATCCGCCCCTCCGATATACCATACTTCCTGTTCCGGCTCATGCATATGCAGCATATAGTGAAATGTACCGATCATCCTTTGTATTAGCGTTTCTGTCCCTTTCATATCTGCCTCCTGGATTTTAGTTTTGCCATATTTTTATGATGTTTCCCTATCGCTTCGCGGCTCCTTCCGCATCGGTTTCCTGCGGATTGATAATCATCTGATAAGGCTTTTTCTCAAACAGCGCGTGGTCGACAAGACAAAGCACAGCCCCTTTCACGGTCTTTTTTTGATCGTCATAGACAAAGCTTAATTCTTCGATTGTAACTGCCTCAAGCAGCCCGTGCCTGCAGCCGAGCGATTCATAGGGAATCAGCCGGACTGCCTGCGGCGCCTGAAACGCCGCTTCATAAGCACGCCGGTCGATCATGCTGGCATGTTTACCCGTATAAGGGTCTGTCAGCAGATTGCCGCTGTCTGCCAGCGCCCGCAGTGTGATGCCCGTTCCATTTTGCCTGATCTTCGCATTAAAATACCGAAAACGGCGCATCCGCCTGCCAAACCACAAGCAGGCGGCGCAAAGTACAAAAAGCGCCGCAAGCAGCGCCGACTCATACGTAAGCAGCCCGCTCCCTTTCGCATACAGCCATTCCACTGTCCCACCGATCAGGATAAACATGAAATAGCCAATGCATAAGTCAGAAAAAAAATCTTGTTTTGATTTTTCCCGAAAACAGAAATAAACAATTCCGGGATTGACCAGAAAATGTACCGTAAGCAAATAAGCCGCCGGATGCCCTAAGGCAAAAAACACCAGGCAATTTAAAAGCGTGCCTGCCAGCGCCCCTGCTAAAATACGCAGTGCCCGTACGTTTCTCCTTCGATACAGATTTACGGCAAGAAGCGCCGCCAAATCTACCAAAAAGTTATTTACCGCCAGCACGTCTATGTATACTTCATAGATTGCACCCACCTCCGTCCTGTATATTCCTATTCTATTCCAAAATTGTTTAAAAAAATGTCAAACTTTCATACTTAATGCCTGTCTAAAATCCAAATTCCGGCAATATAAAAACTGCCCAGATCCGGGAATATGCTTCCCTTTCTCCAAGCAGTCTCAACTTTTGTAATACATACCTAACATTTTTCATTTTCTCTTTTAACACAGATGCATGTCCAACTACTATGTATGCCTTTACTTTTTCGGATTCTGCAAAAATCCCGGAATCTTAATATCCTTGACTGGAACGGTGCTTTCCGGTTTTTTCGGTTTATTGATCCCGTAAATATTCTGCTGGGACATCTCCGCCCCTGCGGTGTTCATGCCGCCAAATCCGCCTGCCGACGTTTGGCTCTGTACTGTCGCGGTACGCCCCGGAAACGGTGTAGGTACCGGACGGCTGGCTGTATTCGTGTTCGCGTATTTCATCCCCGGCATCCCTGGCATCAGCGATGGCTTCGGCTTGCTTTCCACATCTTCAATGCCTGTCGCAATGACCGTAATTGTCGCCTCATCGGATCGGGACTCATCGTATTTCGCACCGAAAATAATATTGGCATTTTCACCTACCAAATCCCGTACATAGCCGACCGCATCGTTTGCGTCCAGCAGCGAAATCGCGCCCGAAATATTGATAATCACATGCGTGGCTCCGCAAATATCCGTATCCAGCAATGGAGAAGAAACGGCAAGCTTGACCGCCTCGATCGCTTTTTCGTCGCCCTTTGCCATACCGATGCCGATATGCGCCAGCCCCTTATCCTTCATTACCGTCTGTACATCCGCAAAATCCAGGTTAATTAAAGCCGGCAGGTTAATTAGGTCTGTAATACCCTGTACACCCTGCTGCAACACCTCGTCCGCCTTTTTTAACGCATCCGGCATCGTCGTCCTGCGGTCTACGATTTCCAAAAGCTTGTCGTTTGGAATCACAATCAGCGTATCCACGCCTTCTTTTAAACGCTCGATCCCGGAAATCGCATTGACCATGCGTGCCTTTGCCTCAAATGTAAACGGTTTTGTAACTACGCCTACGGTCAAAATCCCCTTGTCCTTGGCAATCTTTGCTACAACCGGAGCCGCGCCCGTCCCCGTGCCGCCGCCCATGCCGCACGTAACAAAGATCATGTCCGCTCCTTCCACAACCGAAGACAGCTCTTCTGCGCTCTCTTCTGCCGCCTTCATGCCCACTTCCGGGTCTGCTCCCGCTCCAAGCCCTTTCGTAAGCTTTTCTCCGATCTGAATCAGCGTAGGCGCCTTGCACAGCATCAACGCCTGTTTATCTGTATTTACCCCGACGAACTCCACACCGCCGATATTTTCATCAATCATTCTATTTACTGCATTGTTACCTGCTCCACCGACCCCGATAACAATGATCTTTGCACTGGAATCTGCTTCTGTTGTTGTAATCTCAAGCAAAGGTAATACCTCCTTAATTTATACATTATCCCGTGTCTGCTTACCCAGGACACAAAATTTAACTTCTGAATTCTATAATATTATTTTTTTCACATGAAATCAACCAGTTTTTTGAAAAAATATCAAATTTTACCGAAATAACCCCCTCCTAATCTGGTTCAAAAATAATATCCGTTGTCAGCGGTGTCCAGTTTTCCAGGTGCAGCGTCCCTTTTTTCCCGCTTAGCTTCGGCATAATCGCGTCTAAGCGCATCACTTTTTCCACCAAATATTCGTCATCTCCGATTTCTGCCTGTATACTGCCGAAATCTGCCGAAAGCGTGCGGTCTTCATAAAAAGCAATCGTCTTTGGCACCAGCTCATATTTGGCAAGCTGCTGCGAAAAGATCAATAGCAGGGAAAGCGCCTGTTCATCATTTAAGTTAAGCTTTTCATAAACGACTACCTTGCGGCACTCAATCCCGTCAACCTTTGGCACATGCGCAATCTGCCTTTTGGAAATCTCGACCACAAACCCGTCTTTGTCAAAATAGACGTTTTGGTTATTTGCCTCGATATAGCCAACGATCGCCTTTTCATAGACTTTGACCTGAATCGCGTTCGGCGAAAGCATCTTGATCTCCATCTCGTCGATAAACGGAATCTCTTCTGTCTGAAACAGCCGGTACTTAAGCACCACATACAGCGTATTCCAGGAATATTCATCACTCAGCACGCTGTCTTTGATCTGCTGGTCTGTATACAGCTCATTTCCGCTTACCTTTACATTTTTCAGTTGAAACCCTGTGATCCCGACAAGGCACAATAGCGCGGCAAGAAATAAAAATACAAGCACTCCAAGCAAAATCCTCTTTTTTCTCGCCCGCTTCTTTCGATTTTTTCTAATCATGGCCACTACCTTCCAGACGGATTCCCCTAGATACGCTCAGCGCCAGCCCCATTTCCGCAAGCAAAAAGCTGGTCGACGTCCCGCCGTAGCTGATAAACGGCAGCGTAATACCGGTATTTGGAATCGTATTTGTAACAACGGCGATATTCAATATCACCTGGATTGCAATATGCGCCATAATCCCGGACACGATCAGCGCGCCATACAAATCAGCCGCATTGTTGGCAATGACCATCAAACGCCAGATTGTAAGCAAAAACAAAAGGATCACACAGACAGCGCCAAACAGTCCAAGCTCTTCGCAAATAATCGAAAAAATCATATCGTTTTGTGCTTCCGGCACAAACCCAAGCTTTTGCATACTCTGTCCAAGCCCTTTCCCAAACAGCCCGCCAGAGCCGATCGCATAAAGCCCCTGGATCGTCTGAAATGCCGTATTGTCCGTATAATTCTCTGGATGCAGCCATGCTTTGATACGCTTCATCCGATAGCCTGCCGCCATAATAAACAACACGCCTCCGCCGACAACGCCCACGACCACCATCGCGATAAACTGTCCGAACTTCGGACTTGCCACAAACGTAATGACTACGGCAATTCCTAATATAATTATACCTGTACTTAAGTTTTCATACGCTACGATCACAAAGATCGGCACAATCATAATCATCACTTTAATCAGGTTTGAAAACTTGCCGATCTGCTTTGGAATCCGGCATACAAGCCCGGATAAAAACAAGATCATCGCTAACTTTGCAAGCTCCGAAGGCTGAAAGCTCAGCGGTCCAAGCGGAAGCCAGCGGGAAGAGCCTTTTGCTTCGTTTCCGATCCCTGGGATCAAAACGACCGCGCAAAGCCCGAATGCCACCAGATAGGCAAGGTTCCCAAAATGAAACCATATATGGTAATCAATCTTGGAAATCAGCATCATCGCCATCAGCCCAAGCGCCACAGCAAGTCCCTGGCGCCTTAAATAATGCAGCGCGTCGCCGTATTTATCATTTGCATTATAGGCACTGACGCTGTACAGCATCACAAGGCCAAAACCCAGTAAAAAAATTACCAGAAAAAACAGACTGTAATCACAATATTTGATTTTCTTTTGTCTCGTCCTGTTTCGTCTGCCCACTCTTACAACTCCTGATTTTTCTTTTCCCTCCGTCCGGCGAATGCCGGAATCCTTCGTACCACCATCCGTCCATTTTATTTCGCCGCTTTACTGCTGGTAGCTTCGTACAATTTCTTTAAAAATGTCCCCTCTCTTTTCATAATTTGGAAACATATCCCAGCTTGCACACGCAGGAGACAAAAGCACTGCGTCCTTCTCACGCGCGTGGCTGTGGCAGTATGTGACGGCGTCTTCCAAAGAATCGCACATGACAACCTCTGTAAATCCTTTTTCCGCCGCTTCCTTTGCAATTTTTTCTTTTGTAGCACCAATTAACACGAGTTTTACCACTTTGCCGTCAAAGGCATCGATCCATTCCCCATATTCTGACTGTTTGTCATAGCCCCCGCCAATCAGCCAGGTCGGACGCTCCATCGCGCGGATGCCCTTGATCGCAGCATCTGGATTCGTCGCTTTGGAATCGTTATAATAACGAACGCCGTTTATTTCTCCCACATATTCTATTCTATGCGCAACGGCGCGAAAAATTTTCAATACTTCCCTGATTTTTTCAAATGGAACGCCAAGCGCATGTGTAACAGCGCAAGCAGCCATTACATTTTCATAATTATGCGTTCCAAGCAGGTTTAATTCGCCGGTATCGATCACGGCATGTACCCCGTCTGCGCCAGCGTAATAAATCGTGCCGTTTTCCAGATAAAGCCCGCGCTCCAGCGTTTGCCTGCTGCTAAAATAAATAACGTTTAGCTTTGTTTCGATTGTGTTTCCAAACGTGCGCAGCGCTTCGTCTTCATAGTTCAGCACACAAGTCTGCCCCGGCGTTTGGTTTTTTACAATCGATTCTTTTATCTTAATATAACATTCCATTGTGTGATGCCTGTTTAAATGGTCAGGCGTAATATTTAAAATTGCCGATACATCCGGGCAAAACGTGTCTGCCGTTTCGAGCTGAAAGCTGCTGATCTCCGCAGCCGTTACGGTTTCGTCCGTCATCTGCGTGGCAAGCGACGTATAGGGAATCCCGATATTGCCGACTACTTTAACGTCCGCAAAATAGCTTTTTAAAATCTCACCGACCAGCGCTGTCGTCGTCGTCTTGCCGTTTGTCCCGGTAATCGCCGCCAGCCTGCCCTTTGCACAACGGTAAGCAAGCTCGATCTCTCCCCAGATACTAACGCCGCTTTCCCGCAGCGCTTCTACAAGCGGAAGATCCACCGGCACCCCGGGGCTTAGCACCGCAATGCTATACGGCGGCGCATCCTGTTTATCTGTAGCGGCACTGCACTGGCTTAAAATCTGCTGCGTGCCCGCCGCTCCAAGCAGCACTGGGACGTTTTCAAACGCCTGTGATTTTGCCCGTATATCTGCTTCGCACAATTTTTCACTGCTGTCATATAATATCGTATCGGCACCCGTTTCTATCAGCAGCGTGGCAGCGGCAATCCCGCTTACCCCCGTGCCGATGACGAGTACCTTTTTTCCTTTCAGGTTCATACTGCTATCATTCCTTCCTGTCTACATGCCCATATAAGCGACCAGGCATAAAATTGTAGTCACGATTGAAAACACCGCAACTACCCGTGTCTCCGACCAGCCACCAAGCTCAAAGTGGTGATGGATCGGCGCCATGCGGAAAAACCGCTTGCCGTGAGTCATTTTAAAATAACCGACCTGTATCATGACCGATAAGATCTCTATCCAGTAAATCAGCCCCACAATCAAAATAAACATCGGCATCTGCATCATATATGCCACAGAAGCCACAAAGCCGCCAAGCGCCAGCGATCCGGTATCCCCCATAAACACGCTCGCCGGATAGACGTTAAACAGCAAAAATCCAAGCAGCGCGCCTACCACGGCACAGGTCACCGGCTCAATGCCGCTGTTCGTCCCGACCGCCACGACGGAGAAAAATGTCGCGATCAGCACCGTTACACTAGAAGCAAGCCCGTCCAGCCCGTCCGTAAAATTCGCGCCGTTTACCGTCCCGATCACGGCTAAAAATAAAATCGGCAGTGCCAGCCATCCAAAATCCGCATATTTGCCCCCGGAAAACGGGATCAGCATCGTCAAAGGCACATCCGAAAACCGTTGCAGATAAATGGCAAATACCGCTGTCACAACGATCTCCAGTATCATCTTCTGCCATGCAAACAAGCCGTCCGAACGCTTTAACACAACCTTTAAATAATCATCAAAAAATCCAATTACCCCAAATCCTACCGTAACAAACAGGATCGGCACAATCTTTGGATAAGAAGAGATGAAAAACAACGATGTAATAATAATCGAAAGCAAAATCATAAGTCCCCCCATCGTCGGCGTCCCCGTCTTTTTCTGATGGGATTTTAATTCTTCACGCTCCGTATTTCCTACCTTGAGCCTTCGTAAAACGGGTATCATAAACGGCCCCAGGATCGCTGTAACCGAAAATGAAAGTATTACCGCAAAAATATAGCGAAAATCAATTAACTGCTCTGTCATTTCCTTTATCCCTCTTTCATTTGTCATGCTGTTGTCTCAAAATCATAGTATAGCGGATTTTGGGGCATGTTGCAAGAGCCTTGGACAGATTTCTTTTTTTCCGTACCCTTGCGTTAGGAGCATTTGCCGTGCAGCAGCGGGGATATGCCGCACGGTTTTGCTTTTAGTTTTGATTTTGCTGCTCCTGGCTCTGCGCTTGTTTTTCTGCTTTTTCTTTTGCCGCTACCGCAGGGTCTTTTTCAATTCCAAGATACGGCAGGATATTAAGCAGCAGCTCTTTTGCTACCGGGGCAGCGATCGTACCGCCGTAATAAACGCCTGTCGGGTTATTAATAATCACCAGGCACAGAATCTGCGGGTCCTGTGCAGGAGCAAAGCACATAAAAGAAGAAATATAGCGGTGCGCGCTTCTTGGAAGCGTCTGGGAAGTCGCTGTCTTGCCGCCGATCTCATAGCCTTCGATATACGCTTTGCTGCCGCCTCCTTCGGATACGACTTTTTCCAACAGCGCGCGCATCGTCTTTGACGTCTCTTCACTTAAAATCTGTTCCTGCGGCTCATAATCAAACACTTCTACGGCGTTTCCTTCCTGGTCTTCCACCTGGACGCCGAAATGCGGGGTCACGCGTTTACCGCCGTTAATCAGCGAAGAGATCGTTGTGGCAAGCTGGACTGGCGTTACCTGGAACGACTGGCCAAACGAAATCGTGGCAAGCTCTACCTGCCCGATCTTTTCTTTTTGATGCATAATCGTCTTTGCTTCCCCCGGCAGGTCAATGCCTGTTTTTTTAAGCAGCCCGAACTGTTTAAAATACTTGTAGTACTGGTCGGTGCCAAGCCTCATGCCAAGCTCGATAAAGACCGGGTTGCAGGAGTTTTCAAGCCCCTGTACAAAGCTCTGCGCCCCATGCCCGCTCGTCCTCGCACAGCGGATACGGCGGTCTTCCACAATCTTATAGCCCGGGCAAAAGAAATTGTCGCTAAGCGACACCACGCCTGCCTCTAATGCTGCCGAAGCGGTAATGACCTTAAATGTGGAGCCTGGCTCATACGTATCGTTGATACAGCCGTTGCGCCACATCTGGTTTAACAGGTTCTGCTTTTCCTGTGCATTTGCATAAGACGTACCTTCCGGCAGCTCATACGGGTCATTCAGGTTAAATTCCGGCAGGTTGACCATCGCCATAATCTCCCCATTAGAGGGCTTCATAATAAGGACGCTGACACTGTCTGCCTCTTTTGCCTGCATCGCTTTTTCCGCCGCCTGCTGCGCGTACATCTGGATATTGACGTCCAGGCTGATACGCAGGTTGTTGCCGTCGACCGGGTTGCTGCGGCTTTCTCCGGCATCTGCAAGCTCCACGCCTTTCGCGTCGGTTAACGTTAAAATCTTGCCGTTTTTGCCCATCATCTTATCGTCGTATATCACTTCGAGCCCGATAATACCCTGGTTATCACCTCCTGTAAATCCAAGCACCTTGGAAGCTAAGTCGTCATACAGATAATACCGTTTATAATCCTCATCCACTTTTACGCCCGCTAACTTATAGTCGCGGATTTTATCTCCGATTTCCTTGGATACGTTTGATTTGATCCGCTCGATGGAGCTGACCTTTTCCACGCGTTTTCGCACGGCCTGTTCTTCCATGCCAAGCTCTTTTGCAAGTACTTTTATTACCTTTTCCTCGTCCTTTACCTGGCTGTGAATCACCGAGATCGTACATACGCTGCGGTTTGACGCAAGCACGTTGCCGTTGATATCCAGAATCTTCCCTCGCGCCGCCTTAATGTCCCGCTCCCGCTCATGAAGGTCTTGTGCCTTCGCACTGTAAAACTCGGACTGGAATACCATCAGATACACCAGCCTGCCCGCCAGAAACAGCATGGCAAAGGAAATGCAAAAAAACACGGTCACGATTTTTTTGCGGTTGTACGTTTTTGTCCCATTCATAAAACAAACCTCATAATAGCAGTTATTATAGCTTATTCTGCAATTATGAGGTTATGTATTTTTTGCCGGATCAATGATAGTTCACAGCCTCACCTAATGCTGCTCGTGCTTCGTAGCCGGCAATCTCCGTGTACATATTAGTTTCCTTTTTCTTCAAAGCATCTTTTTTCACTTTTTCGTCTTTGTAGATGTTCATATACGGGAGGATCTCTTCTAAAATCTCTCGCGCTAAGTTCTGCGCAAACGTACTGTGCGCCTGTTCCTCATGCTCGGTCGGCTGGTTCGGCGTATCGATTACTGCATAGATCACGAGCTGCGGATGTTCCTGCGGCAGATACCCGATAAACGATACGACATAATTCTTGTTCTCACGCGGCAGCTTTTCTGCCGTCCCGGTCTTGCCGCCCATCGAATATCCCGGCACTTTTGCGACTTTTGCCGTCCCTTCGCTGACCGTTGCAAACATATATTCTTTTACTTTATCGCTGGTTTCTTTTGATACGGTCTGCTTTAACAGCTCCGGTTTTTTCTCTTCGACAAGGTTGCCGTTTTCATCTGTAATTTTCGACACAATCTGGGGCCTGTAGTAATTGCCGCCGTTTACGAGTGAGCTGAACGCGCTGATCACCTGGATCATCGTACAGTTATACGTCTGTCCAAAGGACGAGCTTGCAAGGTCTACCGACGACATCTCATCCGCTGTACGGATCAGCGTATCGGTGCGCGCCTCTCCCGGCAGGTCGATATTTGTCTTAAATCCCATGCCGAAGATGCTCTGGTAGCTGCCAAATACCTCCCTGCCCATTCTCCTTGCCATCTGCATCATCGCGTCGTTGCACGAATCCATCAATGCCTTTTGGATCGTCTCTGTCCCGTGCCCTGACCTTGCTACGCACCGGATCGTCTTATCCGCGACCTTTTCATAGCCGTCGCATTCAAACGTCTCCCTGCCGCTTAATTTGCCGCTGTCAAGCCCTGCCGCCACGGTAAACGGCTTTTGCACGGAGCCAGGTTCAAACGTATCGCTGATACAGAAATTGCGCCAGATCCTGTTTAACTCCTCCGCTTTTTTATCCTCGCTCATGCCGTCAATCTCTTCTTTTGAAAAAAAGCCTTCCAAAGAGCGCGGGTTGGAGAGGTCGTAATTCGGAAAATCCGCCATCGCCAAAATCCTGCCTGTATTCGGGTCCTGGATAATGACACCGATATTTTCCGCCCCGTTTCCCTCTCTCGCCTCGTTGCGGTATGCCTTGTTAAATTCCATAATCTTGTTTTCCACGACCGTCTGGATATTCATATCGATCGTTGTAACAATATTGTTCCCGTTCACAGCGTCCTTAATCGTTTTTTCCATCGCGTTGTTGGAATTTAAGTATCCGTAGCGCCTGCCGTTCGTGCCGTTTAACGTATCGTTGTAAAAATTTTCCAGCCCCGCCATGCCTAAGTTTCCGCTTGTCGTGGAGCCGATAACCGCGCTTGCAAGCGTTTTATATGGATAGTTGCGCTTGTATTCTTTTTCAAACCAGATGCCTTTGATATTTTTGTAGGCTGTATCTTTTTCTTTATCCTTATCGTTGTCTTTATTCTTCTCGCTTTTTTCGCTTTGTCCTGTTTCGCTCTTCTTTTCGTCCAGCTTTGTTTCGCCCTGCTGCAACGCAAGGAACGGCTGAATCTGCTCATACGGAACCTGCTTTGCAAGCACTTTATATCTGTTATTTGGATTTTCTTTAATATACGTACGGATCTCCGTCTCTGAAAGCAGGTCTCCAAAGCATGACATCAAAGCCTGCATGGTCGGCTCCAAATAATCCTCATCGGCCGAAATTACAAAGCTGTCTAAAATAATATTATATACATCCAGGCTTGTCGCAAGCGCGATTCCGTTTTTATCTAAGATATCCCCCCTGCGAAACGGTATCGTCTGGCTGTCATAATTCGCCTGCGCAAGCACGATCTTTTGATATTTTGGGCCGCTTGTATGCTGAATATATACAAGACGGCACAACAATCCTGCCAACGCGATTACGATTAAAAAAAATACGTTCATCATCTTCAAATGATTTCTGCGATTTAATTTAATCCATTTGCGTTTTGGCGCTCTTCTTTTTCGTTTCCTGCCGGATCTGTTTGCTGCCATACGCCACCCTTCATCTCAACTGTTTTTCTTAAATCAAAATTTTACAAAATGTGTTTCGTCCTGTTTTTAATCTGTATACTGCATCATATAATCTGCATTATCAATCGAGTAATGCACGATCTGGTTTTCCGACGGATATTTCATGCCAAGCTTTTTTGCCTGTTTTTTGATTTCCTTTAGATCCACCGAAGCGGTAATCCTTTTGTATGCCGCATCGTTTTCAAGCTTCAACGTAGAGATCTCGCTTTCCATGCGCTCAATCGCCCGCTGCCTGATAATCAAATCCGACTGCAAGTCTACATATGCGGCTGAAGCGGCTGCTACCACAATGACGCATACGGATAAAAAAGCCACATATCCAGCGCTCATTTTTAACGCGCGTTCACGGTTTCTCCTTGCCGCACGCCTGCGTCTGCGCTTTTGTTCCGAGATTCTTCGCTCTTCTTTTCTCCGCCTGCGTTCTTCGCTGTTATAATCTGGTGCAGCCTCTAACCGTCTTACGGTATTGCCATCTTCATATGTGTAGATCCCGTAGGGCCTCTGCTCTTTTAGTCGTCTGCTCATCATTGCTCCTTCCGTTCAAAAACTCTGAGCTTTGCGCTCTTTGAACGTTTATTATTTTTCAATTCCTCCTCTGATGGTACAATCGGCTTACGGACTGCCTTTCCCTTTGAGACCCTGCCGCATACGCAGACCGGAAAATCCGGCGGGCATATGCACGGATGTTCATTTTTCCTAAAAACCGTCTTTACAATACGGTCTTCCAGAGAATGAAAGGTAATAACACAAATGCGTCCGCCGTCGTTTAACAGATCGATCATGTCATCCAGGCTGTCCTTTAGTACCTCCAGTTCCCGGTTCAGCTCAATGCGAATCGCCTGAAACGTCCGTTTTGCCGGATGGCCGCCGCTCTTTTGCACCTTCATGGGAATCGCCGCTCGGATAACCGCGCACAATTCCCCGGTTGTAAGAATTTCTTTTTCTTTTCTTGTACTTACGATATGTTTTGCTATGTTTTTGGCAAACTTATCTTCTCCAAAATCCCGAATGATCCGAAAGAGCTCTTTTTCGCTGTATTCATTCACAATATCTTTTGCCGTCAGCTCTTGTCTGTCGTCCATACGCATGTCAAGCGGCGCATGTTCGTCCCGGTAAGTAAATCCGCGTTTTGGCGTATCCAACTGAAACGACGATACGCCAAGATCGAGTACAATCCCGTCTACTTTGCAAATCCCCTGCTCCGCAAGCCGCGCACGCATGTTGGAATAGTTGCTGCGCACAATACTGACACGGTTTTCGAATTCGCTCAGACGCTGCTTTGCCGCCTGTATCGCATCCGCATCCTGATCGATGCCGATAAGACGCCCGCGCGGTGATAACCGGCGCAGCACCTCATAAGCATGTCCTCCGCCTCCTAAAGTGCCGTCGACGTAAATCCCGTCAGGCTTCACCTGTAGCTGCCCGATTGTCTCATGTAATAATACTGAGGTGTGATGAAATTCCATTCGCCCAATTTTACGGATGATTATATGCTGACGCCCAATTCAGCCATGTAATCGGCAATGTCATCCAAATCCCCGATGTCATTGCTCTTTTCCCACTTCTCCTTATCCCAGATTTCTACGCGGTTTAATACGCCCGCAGATACAATATCTTTTTCAAGGCCGGCATAAGAGCGAAGGTTCGCTGGCAGAAGAATCCTCCCCTGCTTGTCCACTTCGCAGCTCGCTGCCCCGGCAAAGAAAAAACGCACAAAGTCCCTTGCTTTTTTATTTGTTAACGGTACTTTGCGGAAAGCTGTCTCGATCTGTGCCCACTCGTCTAAAGGGTATACAAATAAACAGTCATCCAGCCCCTTCGTCACCACAAACTCTTCTCCCAGCTTCTCCCGAAACTTCGAAGGGACGATCAGCCTGCCTTTTGTATCGATTGTATGATTGTATTCGCCCATGAACATCGCACATACCATCTCCCTTATGCACCACTTTCAACCACTTTCCTCCACGCCTAGTATTAATATAAACTTCTTTTTGCTTTTTGACAAGCTATTTTTTCATAAAATAAGAAGAGGACGACTTTTATCGTCCTCTTCTTACATTTGGCGTTCCGCACAAAATCAAACAGTGCCTGTAGCTTATAACGGTGTTCCACCAGCGTTATAATATTTTTCCAGCACAGCATCCAGCTTTAAACTGATGCGGAAACATTCTTCTGAATTCAGGTCGCGCAGCGCTGCCTCATTCAATTGTTTTCGGAGCTGTTCAATCTCCGTTCTAAGTGTACTTTCCTGATTCATCCTTATCACCATTTCTGTTTCTTCGCGGTAACAATACGATTACCACTTCTGTTTCTCTGCGGTAATAAATACGATTACCCCCTCTTGCATCCCATATAAAATTTATTATGGACTGATTACTTGCGGCAACAATATTGTACTATTGCTTGGCGAAATTTGTCAAATACTTTATATCGACAACATCTCCCGCCGTTCGACACAGCGTACGGTTTTTCGACAAAAAAATGTTTTTACGCCCTTCTTGCGAAGCTGGTGATGCTTTTTAATACCTGGCTGTTAATCGGGATAATATGGCTGATATCCCCTTCTACCGTATTTTTTTCTGACAGATAATCTTTATGGGTCTTTGCGACAAAATCAAACAATGCTTCTGGCGCCGCAAACTCAATGTATTTTTTCTTGCGGCTGGCTGCCTTGCCGCTGCTAATATGCTGGCGAAGCTGCTTTTTCAAATCCTCCTCGTAAGAACAATGCGCACGAAAGCCGCCTGTAAACTTGTCATTATGCGGATACGTAAAATAATCCGCAAGATAATGTGACACTTCCCCAAGATGCCTGTAATATTTGGAATTATTTTTCTCGTTTTTCCACGTATGAAAGGACGACAGCAATTTTATCTGCTCCTGCAACGCAGGAAACGTGCCTGATATTTCATGTCTTTTATAAATAAATGACGGCTTAATATCCGGCAGCACACTGCCTAAATAAAATGCATATTTATGTTTCTTTAACTCTTTATCCCTGGATTCATTTACCAGATATCTGGCAAGCGTAATATGTGATTTCTTCCTCAACCCAAAGTCCCCCTTTTCTCCACCGATGCAAAGCCACAGCGGATCGCCTGCTGTAGCTTTGTATCGATCGATCTTACTGTTATTTTCTGTAAAATGTGCCGCAGGCTGTCTGTTCACAGCGGCAGGCATTCGATCCGCCTACGTCAATGCCTTCTGCCTGGCAGCGGCAGTCGTCATTGTGCACGCATTTTTTTGCTTCACACCGGATGTCTACCCGCTGGGACGGTTCTTTTGTGCTGTTTGCAAACGAATCGCCGCGTCTTTCTTCAAAGCTGTCGCAGCATGTCTCGCTTGTGGTGCTGGCACCCGCTCCTCCGACGCTGATATGGTCTCTTGTACAGCCGTGGTCTTTATTGTACCGGCAGTTCCCTACACTACAGTCTAATCTTGGCATGTTTTCCCTCCTTCTGCTATAAAGAATGCAGCCGATTGTATTACTATCGCGCTGTCATTCTGATTCTATGCAGCTATAGTATTTGTAAAAAACCATGTCTTATACATCATAGTATGCTGTCAAAATATGCCTGTAGCGCCAGTTTCTGCCAATTATTTCGCTTTTTCTTCCTCTGGAAGCTCGGTTCGGATTTCTTTTGTACGAATCTCCTTGCAGAGCGTTTCTATAAATGCATCTAACGGCTTTACGCCTTCATTGCCCGCAAAACGGCTGCGTACCGATACGGTGCGATCCGCTTCTTCCTGCTGGCCTACAACGAGCATATACGGCAGCTTATCGAGCCTTGCCGCACGGATCTTAAATCCGATTTTTTCCGAACGGCTGTCTACGGTTACATCCACGCCGTTTTTCTTTAACTCTGCCGCCACTTCATCCGCATATGCGTTGTACTTATCTGAAATCGGCAGCACGCGCACCTGCTCAGGGCAGAGCCAGGTCGGGAATTTTCCGGCATATTTTTCAATCAGCCAGGCAAGCGTACGCTCATAGCAGCCCATTGACGTGCGGTGGATAATATACGGGCGGATCTTATCGCCGTTTTCGTCAATATAATACATATCAAAGTTCTCAGCGATCGCGCAGTCAAGCTGGATCGTAATCATCGTATCTTCTTTGCCGTATACGTTTTTTGCCTGGATATCGATTTTCGGCCCGTAAAATGCCGCTTCTCCGTCCGCTTCTACAAACGGAAGCTGTTTTTCCACCAATATTTTACGCAGCGCATCCTGTGTAGATTCCCAGTATGTGGCGTCGCCAAGATATTTTTCTTTGTTTTCAGGGTCCCACTTAGACAGGCGGTACGTTACATCCTCTTGCAGCCCAAGCGTAGACAGCGTATAATAAGCAAGCTCCAGGCACCCTTTCAGCTCTTGTTCTGTCTGGTCTGGACGGATCACAAGGTGCCCTTCTGAAATTGTAAACTGGCGCACGCGTGTCAGCCCGTGCATCTCGCCGGAATCTTCGCTGCGGAACAGCGTGGACGTCTCGCCCATGCGGTACGGCAGATCACGGTATGATTTCTGCGAATTTTTGTATACATAATACTGGAACGGGCAGGTCATCGGCCGCAGCGCAAACACTTCCTTATCAGCCTCTTCATCTCCAAGGACAAACATGCCTTCTTTATAATGGTCCCAGTGCCCGGAGATCTTGTACAGGTCGCTTTTTGCCATTAACGGCGTACGGGTGCGCACATAGCCCCATTCGTTGTCCTCTAAGTCTTCAATCCATCGCTGGAGTTTCATAATCATCTTTGTGCCCTTTGGCGTAAACAGCGGCAGCCCCTGTCCAACCACATCAACGGTAGTAAACAGCTCCATTTCTCTGCCGAGCTTATTGTGGTCGCGCTTTTTCATATCTTCCAAATGCTCCAGATAAGCAGCCAGATCGTCTTTTTTGTTGAATGCCGTCGCATAAATACGCTGTAACTGTGCTTTGTGCTCATCTCCTCTCCAATATGCCATCGAAGAGGAAATCAGCTTGTATGCTTTGATGCCTTTTGTCGACATCAGATGTGGGCCAGCGCATAAATCGACAAACCCGCCCTGGTCGTAAAACGAAATTTCTGACCCTTGCGGCAGGTCTTCGATCAGTTCGACTTTGTATGGCTCCTGGCGCTCTTTCATATAAGCGATCGCTTCCTCCCTTGGGAGCGTAAAGCGTGTAATCGGCTTGCCTTCTTTTATAATTTTCTTCATTTCTGATTCAATTTTATCAAGATCTTCCCTTGAAAACGGGGTGTTTTCAAAATCATAATAAAATCCGTCTTCGATCGCAGGCCCGATCGCGATCTTTGCATCTGGAAACAGCCGCTTTACTGCTTCTGCCATCACATGCGACGCCGTATGGCGGATTACTTTTAATCCTTCTTGTTCATTTGCCGTAATAATATTCAGCGCGCAGTCTTTGGAAACCTCTGTCCTTAAATCTACGGTTTCCCCGTCAATCTCCCCGGCACACGCCATACGCGCAAGCCCGCTGCTAATATCCTGTGCTATCTCATACACGGTCTTTGGAGCATCATACTCTTTTATAGAACCGTCTTTTAATTTTATCTGCATCTTTTTCTATCTCCTGTTGCTGCAAGTTTACTTTTTAGTCTATCTCTTCGATTGCGTCTTCATCGTCTAACGCAGCCCTGCCGTTGCCGTTATTGCTCCCAATAATCGTCGTTTTCTTCGGACTGAACAGAATGCCGATCATAAAGCCCGCAAGCGCACAGCACACGACTTCCAAAAACAGCTCCCGTTTTGATACGGTTGTCAGATCATTGAGTGAATCCCAAAATTCTCTTATTTTTTTCATTTTCTTTTCCTTTCTGTTTTTATCTTTTTATTTTTTTCTTCTATTTTTTATTTCATTTTTGCTTCTATTTTTTTGTTTCCATTCAGATTGTTTCTGTTCTTTCTGGATTGTTTCTGTTCTTTTTGAATTGCTTATTTTGTTTCCATCCAGATTGCTTCTGTCTTTTGTTAATTGTTTATCTTATTTTTTAATTCAAAGCGCTGTACCAGCTCATTTAATACGACTGCCTGGGAAGCAAGCTCCTCGGAGGTTGCTGAGGTCTGCTGTGCTGCCGCGGAATTATCCTGTACGCTTTGTACGATTTCATCGATGCCGGAGCGGATCTGTTCCATATTTTGCGCTTGTACCGCCGCATTTTCCGCGGTTTTGCGGATCATTTGATTGACATCTCCTACGGCAGTCACCGATTCCTGCAGGGACGTCATTACGCCGTTGGCAATCGTGCTGCCCTTATTGATCTCGTCCATAGATATGCCGATCAGATCTCTTGTCATATTGGCAGCCTTGGAGCTTTCCATCGCCAGCTTGCCGATCTCATCCGCTACTACCGCAAAGCCTTTGCCTGCCTCTCCTGCGCGTGCAGCTTCGATGGATGCATTTAAAGACAACAGGTTTGTCTGGTCTGCAATCTCCTCAATCGTCTGGATAATGCCGACTACCTGCTGGGAAGTTTCATGAATTTTGCTGACCGCTTCCATCATCTTTGTCATCTTTTCCTGGTTTTGTTCCATCATCTTTGTGACGCGCATCGTAGCTTCTGCGGATACTTCCGCATCCTTGCTGCTTTGCTGCACCTGTTCTTCAATCGCAGCCGTAGACGCCGCAAGCTCATCGACTGCCGCTGCCTGCGTGCCTGCGCCTTCCGCAAGGATCTGGGAGGCATTCGCAAGCTCTCCTGCCCCGGTCGATACCTGGTCGGCACTGTAAGAGATATTTTCCATCACTTCGTTCATCGAATCGGAAATATTAATTAAAGCTGTCTTTAATTTTTGAAAATCTCCAAGATAATCATTTTTCAGCTCAAAATCCAGCTTTCCATTTGCCAGGTTGTCAAGCACCAGCGCCATTTCATCTATATAGACAATATATTCTTTCAGCCTGCCAACGGTCTGTCCAATGGAATTCCCCAGCTCTCCGATCTCATCCTCTGCCTGAATATCCATATGCACATCCAGATCCCCGGCTGCAAGCTGCTGCGCGGTATGGTTTAATTCCAGAATCGGCTTTGTAATATTTGCCGCGCTTCGTCTGATATTCCATACGATCAAAAGAATGCCGACTATAAATACGGCGGATAAGATCCCAATCAAAATCAGCACGAGAGAATAAAACGCCATCCATGTCATATTGCTGACGATCATATAGCCGGTGTCTTCACTCAGTACTACAACACCGAATTTGCTTTCGTTTCCTATTTTATACTTTAAAAACTGTTCTTCCTTGTTTGCAACCGCATCTTTTAAATTCTGCGAAACGTCTAAATCGGCAATATACTGGTCAACCAGTTCCGCCTGCGGGTGATAGACAATTTTTCCGTCGGCTGAAAGCAAAAGCAGATATCCGTTGTCTCCGACTTTATAAGTGCTCATAACCTCGGACATACGCGCCAGGGAAACATCTACCCCCGTAACGCCAAGCGGCTCGCCGCTGTCAGCGTCATAAATCGGAGATACCGCGCTGATAATCATCTGTCCGCTGCTTGGGTCTACATAAGGATCTGTCAATATCGTCTGATGGGCTTCCACACAAGGATACCAGACACGTTCGGTAAAGATCCATGTCTCGTCCGATGAAAATCCATCGGACTGTGTCAGCTTGCTCGTATCCATATCCGCAATCCAAGCCGACAAAAAGTTGTTCGGATCTGTGGCTACAATATTGGCGAGATATTCACGGGTGCAGTCCATTTCTTCTTTTTCGTTAATGTCGTCTCCCGGCACGGTATCAGCAAGCAGCTCCCGAATCTCTGGATTGACTGCAAGCTGTTCGGATACTTTTGCATATTGTTCCAAAAACCCATTCAATTCATGCAGCGCTGATTCTGATTCCAGTTTCAGCTCTGTTTCCTTTGCCGAGTAAATAACCGAGCGGACAATAATGATCGATAAAATGGAGACAATTACAAATACAAATAAAACACTTCTACCGATTTGCCGTAGAATCTCATTAGTAATACTTTTTTTCGGATGCATTTGCTCATCCTTTTGCTTCTTCATAAATAATCCTCCTCTCCCTTGCGGGCGTTCACTCAATCCCCCAAAGACACAGACGAACGGTTTTTAATTATGTGGGCACGATTTCCAGCCAATAACCGTCTGGATCTTGAATAAAATAAATGCCCATCTGCGGATTTTCATAGCAGATGCAGCCCATCTCTTCATGCAGACGGTGCGCAGCTTCGTAGTCCTGCGTGCGAAAAGCCAGATGAAATTCGCAGTCCCCCAGGTTATACTTCCGGTCCATATCACGCATCCAGGTCAGCTCCAGTTCAAAATCTGACTTGCCGTCCGAAACATAAACAATAATAAAGGAACCGTCTTCGGCTTCCTTTCTGCGAACCTCATGCAAACTTAATGCTTTTTCATAAAAATCTAACGACTTTTGCAGGTCATAAACATTGTAGTTTTCATGAATCATTTGAAAATTCATGGATTTTCCTCCTTTTTCCATATTTTTATTTTGTCTAAACTATTTAATTCTATTATATACGACTTTGCCCATAAAAACAAGAAAATCTCCGATGAATCTATGTGCCGCACATAGTTCACCGGAGGGTTTGTTACTTTTTATTCATACAGCAGTGTTTGTATTTTTTGCCGCTTCCGCATGGACACGGCTCATTGCGGCCGATTTTTTTGCCTACAATGACCGTACCAGATTTTTTCTGTTCCAGATACAATGCCTTTCTCGTCTCCGCATCAAAAATATCCTCCCACATCGGCAGGTTATACAGCCAGTCCGCCTTGGCGTCCACCATGTTTTTATACAGCTTTTCCTTATCGAAAGCAAGGCTTACGTGCGTATCCTCTTCCATCGTTTCAATCGGGTTTGGCTCCTTTAAGCTGTCGTTGATCCCATCCAAAAACCCGGTCATCTCAAGCACGGTCAGCTCATACTTTTGGGCAAGCTCTTTGACTGTGCCTGCAACCTCCTCGTCAGGATTGGAAAGCAGCTTTTCATATACGCCCTGCTCCAGCCTGAAAAACCGGTTCCACAGCCGTTCCAGCTCTCCTTTATTTTTCTTTTCGTCATAAACAATTTTTTTCCATTCTTCTAATAATGCCATACCTATATCCCATCCTTTTTTCTTCTGCATTGTGCCCTCCACCGATCCAAGCAGCGGAGTGCCAGGCAGAAATATTACATTCTTTCATTTCAAGACCCATTATAACCTATCTTTTTTTATTTTCCAAGTCTTTTCTTAAGGTTCTTTTTGAAACATAAGAAAAGCTGCCATAAGGCAGCTTTTCCATTGGGGGAGGATAAAGTATTTATTGTATCTTTTGCATCCAATCCGAAAAACGCTTTGGGGGAAAACGATCTTCGGATTACTTATAGTATAGACGCTTTCTCCAAAGATATTCATAAGATTTGAATTTATTTTGCTTTTTCTTTTATTGACTTCATTTCGCTGAACTGCTATTATAATGAAGTGCTTCCAACGTATTGTATTTTCGTTGGCACAGCGATACTTTAAAATGTACTTTAAATAAGAAAAAAAGGAGATTTACTATGAAAAAACTAATCGTTTTGTCACTTACTATGATGCTTTCTTTCTCACTTGCTGCCTGCGGTTCTTCGGACAAGGATACCAACGGCGGAGCTTCAAAGGAAACTACGGATACAGGTTCTGACAGCAATGCAGGCGATACTTCGAACAGTACGGCAGACGATGCTTCAAGCAGCAATACGGATGATGCCGCATCGGACGGGGATCTTGCTTATGTAAAAGACAAAGGCACGCTCGTTGTAGGGATTACCGATTTTGAGCCGATGGATTATAAAGACGCGGACGGAAACTGGATCGGCTTTGACGCGGATATGGCAAAGGCATTTGCAGAAAGCCTTGGTGTTACCGCAGAATTTGTAGAAATCGACTGGGACAACAAGATTATGGAGCTGGATGGCAAGACCATCGATTGTGTATGGAACGGCATGACGCTGTTAGAAGATGTAAAAACTGCGATGGAATGCACGAATGCTTACTGCAACAACGCACAGGTCGTCATCGTTGCGGCGGACAAGGCTGACCTTTACCAGGATGTGGAAAGCCTTAAGGAGCTGAACTTTGCAGTGGAAACCGGAAGCGCCGGGGAAGATATGGCACAGGAAAACAATTTCAGCTTTACACCGGTACAGCAGCAGTCCAGCGCACTGATGGAAGTAGCGGCAGGTACTGCGGACGCGGCTATTATCGATTCTTTAATGGCGGCGGCGATGGTCGGAGAAGGGACAGGCTATGCAAACCTGACTTACACCGTGCAGTTAAACAGTGAAGAATATGGTGTTGGCTTCCGCAAAGGCTCCAACCTTGCAGGCGCGTTAAATGACTTCTTTGCTGCTTCCTATGCAGACGGCAGCATGATGGAATGTGCTGAAAAATACGGCGTGCAGGCTGCTGTTGTGGCGCAGTAACCAAACCTTACGATTGCATGTTACAATCGAGAAAGCAGGATCAGTACTATGGAACTTTTTCTGGAGCAATTTCCAATCGTTGTCAAAGCGCTCAACATTGGATTTATGCAGACACTTAAGCTATTTTTCGTAACGTTAACCGGCGCGTTCCCGCTTGGGCTTTTCATTGCATTTGGCTCTATGAGCCGTTTTGCGCCGCTTCGTTACGCTTCCAGGCTGCTTGTCTGGGTAATACGCGGTACGCCGCTTATGATCCAGTTATTAATTATCTTTTATTTTCCAAGCCTGGCGTTACATATACCGATTTGGGGAGGCAGCCAGTCTGGACGCTTTGTGGCTGCTTCTGTGTCCTTTATCCTGAACTATGCCTGCTATTTTTCGGAGATCTACCGCGGCGGCATCCAGGGCATTCCTTATGGGCAGACAGAAGCAGGGCTTGTGCTCGGCATGACGCGCAGCCAGATTTTTTTTAAGGTCACGCTGCTGCAGATGATTAAACGGATCGTCCCGCCGATGTCCAATGAGGTAATTACTCTAGTAAAAGATACCTCGCTCGCCCAGATTATTGCCTTGCAGGAACTGATCTGGGCAGGCGAAGCCTTTATGAAAGGCTCACACGGCATTTCAGGAGCTGTCTGGCCGTTGTTTTTTACCGCTGTTTATTATCTCCTGTTTAATGGCATCCTCTCGATTTTACTTGGACATTTGGAAAAGAAACTGAATTATTTCCGGTAAGATAAAGATGCGTAAGATAAAGATGAGATAGAAAAAGGAGGATCAAACATGTCGATTTTGGAAGTAGAACATATCCGCAAGACCTTTGAACATACACAAGTATTGCAGGATATCAGCTTTTCTCTCGAACAGGGGCAGGTCGTATCGATCATCGGCTCCTCTGGAAGCGGAAAGACGACGCTGCTGCGGTGCCTGAACTTTCTGGAACGCCCTGACGGCGGCACGATCCGTGTCAACGGCAAGACATTATTTGACGCAGGCAATACTTCGGCGCAAAGCGAACATGACATCCGTAAAAAGCGCCTGCATTTTGGGCTGGTGTTTCAGTCGTTTAATCTGTTTCCGCAGTATACGGCGCTGCAAAACGTAATGCTTGCAAAGGAGCTGCTTGCAAAAGACGAGCCGGACTACAAGGCAAGAAAAAAAGAGATCCAAAAAGAAATCAAAGACGAAGCAGAGTTTTTGCTGCACCAGATGGGGCTTGCTGACCGAATGCAGAACTATCCGCACCAGCTCTCCGGCGGACAGTGCCAGCGTGTCGCAATCGCGCGTGCATTGGCGCTGTCGCCTGATATCCTCTGCTTTGACGAACCGACTTCCGCCTTAGACCCTGAGCTGACCGGAGAGGTATTGCGGGTCATCAGAGAGCTTGCCACGCGCCAGACGACGATGATTATTGTAACGCACGAAATGGCTTTTGCCAGAGATGTTGCTAACCATGTAATCTTTATGGACGGCGGCTGCATATTAGAGCAGGGCGACCCTTATGAAGTCATGGAGCATCCGCGCGAGGAACGTACAAGGCAGTTTTTATCCCGCTTTACGCAGGGAGCGGATCTATAATGTATATAATAAGAAAGGACAGGCAATGAAACGGATCAAACGCATACTCGCTATCACAGGCGTCGTACTTTTAGTTTTGCTGTATCTGATTACCCTGCTGTGCGCCCTGTTTGACGCAAGCAGCAGCATGTTCCTATTCCGCGCCAGCGTTACCTGCACGGTGCTTGTCCCGATCCTGCTATGGGGCTATACGGTAATCTACCGTCTGGCAAAGAAAAAAAATGAAAAAGAGCTCGAAGAGACGCTGCAGCACCTGGATCAGGAAAAAAGCAGAAAATAAAAACCGTTGGTACAGTATTGTACCAACGGTTTTTGATGCAACGATCCTTGTTGTGGGAGTCTATCTGAAATTGCCTTTTGGCATCAAGATAGCACTATTTCTTTTGTTTGTACGCCAAGCGCCCGCAGCTCTTGTTTCACCTGCGCAAGGTCATGGAACTGGATGGTGCTCCAGCCAATCTGCTTTGGATATACAAGGTTTGGCGCGTTATCGTCAATAAATACACATTCGTTTGGATCTAAGTGATATCGATCCATTAAACAATGGTAAATCTCTTTTTCCGGCTTAATATACCCGGTCTCAAAAGAGAATACAATACCGTCTGCAAGCGGCAGGAAGCTCAGCCCGTCGTCTTTTGTCAGCTCATACGTCCGTTTGGAATAATTGGACAATATATACACACGGTACCCGCTTTCCTTTAAAGCGGTGATCCACGGCTTTGCGTATGGATACTGGCGGATCATGCCGGACATATTGTCCCAAAAAAGCTGGATCTGCGGGGCATACTGCGGAGCATTCGCCTTTAAGTCTGCCAACAGCTCTTCTTCGGTCTTTGTACTGCGGTCATATTCGTTCCATGTCTGCGTACGCACAGTCGCATCGGCTACGGCTTCAAAGGCTTCTCCCGTAATGCCGAGCTGATGCAGCAGGCCTGCCCAGCAGAAGTCGACCAATACCATTCCTACGTCTAAGATTATATTTTTAATCATCCTTTGTCTCTCCGATCGTCCTGCTTGTTCTCATTTGTTATTTGTTCCGATAGATAATATCCGTACGGGACGGCCCGTTTGAAATAAATGTAATCGGATATTCAATCTGGGATTCGATAAACTCAATATATTTTTTACAGTTTTCTGGAAGCTTTTCGTACTCCGTAATGCCAGTGATGTCACATTTCCATCCCGGTAGTGTTTTGTATACCGGTTTTGCTTTTTTCAGCTTTGCCGTCGTCGGGAATTTTGTCGTAACTTCCCCGTCGATCTCATAGCCGATGCAGACCGGGATCTCGTCTAAGTACCCCAGTACGTCCAGCACGGTAAACGCAACGTCTGTCGTGCCCTGCAGGCGGCAGCCGTATTTGCTCGCGACACAGTCAAACCAGCCTACCCTGCGCGGGCGCCCGGTCGTAGCGCCGTACTCTCCGCCGTCTCCGCCGCGGTTTCTAAGCTCCTGCGCCTCGTCGCCAAAAATCTCGCTGACAAACTCTCCTGCTCCTACCTGGCTGGAATACGCCTTGCATACTGTAATAATCTGACGGATCTCATACGGCGGCACGCCTGCGCCGATAGCGCCGTATCCTGCCAGTGTCGGCGATGAGGTAACCATTGGGTAAATGCCATGATCCGGGTCACGCAGCGTACCAAGCTGGCCTTCTAACAGTACGGTCTTGCCTGCCTGCAACGCCTCGTGCAGGTATTCGGACACATCGGTTACATACGGTTCTACCATTTGCCTATATTCATGAAGCTGTGCCAAAAGCTCCTCTGCCTTTAACAGCGGTTTATGATACAGATGTTCCAGCAGTACATTTTTCGTCTCGCAAATACGCGCCGTTTTTTCTACAAGCAGCTCTTCATCAAACAGGTCGCTGACCTGGAAGCCGATCTTTGCGTATTTATCCGAGAAAAACGGCGCAATGCCCGATTTGGTCGAACCAAACGATTTGCTGCCCAGCCGTTCTTCTTCGTACTGATCGAGCAGCACATGGTAAGGCATCACGATCTGCGCCCGGTCAGACACGAGGATGTGCGGCTTTGGCACTCCCTGGTCGGTAATGGACTGGATCTCCTGAAACAGCCTGTGAATATCCAGTGCTACGCCGTTTCCGATAATACTTGTAGTATGGTCATAAAATACACCAGACGGAAGCGTATGCAGTGAAAATTTACCATAGTGGTTTTTAATCGTATGCCCTGCATTGGCTCCGCCCTGAAAACGTACGACGATATCGGCGTGTTCCGCCAGCATATCCGTAATCTTTCCTTTTCCTTCATCTCCCCAATTTGCGCCTACTACTGCTTTTACCATAAATACTACCTCCTGTGCATCCATCATTTCGAATCCTTCGGTGCGGCTTTTACCGCTAAAAAGGCAGGTTGTAAAAACCTGCCTGCCAGACTACAGATTCGACTCGCCTGTAATTTTTTTCCGTTTTTACTTTCTGATTATACACGACTCTGAGAAAGAAGTAAAGGCTATTCTGCAAACTTATGCGAACATGCCACTGCAAGCGCCCCTGGCCCGATATGGCAGGACACGCTAAGGGACAACGGATGAATCGCGCAATGCTGTCCCGGAAATGCCGCTTCTACTTCCTGCGCAAATAAAAGTGCTGCTTCCCTGTCTTTTGTATATGCGATATCAATATATAAATTACTGCCGGCTGCATCTTTAAAACGGGTCTGGCAATCGTTTTGCATCGCCTTTATCATAATGCCTTTTGCCTGCTTGACTGTCCTTGCCTTTGCAAACGCATCCAGCTTTTCGCCCTGGATCTGCAATACCGGCTTAATCCGAAGCAGTGTGCCAAGAGCTGCCGCCGTCGGTGTAATACGGCCGCCTTTTTTTAAATATTTTAACGTATCAACCATAATGTATATACTGGACTCAAATTTTTCGCGCTCCAACAGATCCCGTATTTCAGATGCGCTCTTCCCTTTTTCTGCCAGCATACACGCATCCAGCACGGAGCGGCGCTGTGTCACAGAGATCCGCTGGTTATTCACGACCTGTACACGCCCGTCATAAGACTGCGCCAGCATATATGCGGTCTCACAGGAACTGCTAAGCCCCGACGACATCGGGATGTGCACAATCTCGTCGTATTCTTGCAAAAGCCTGTCCCACAAGTCCGTTACATCGCCGACTGCCGGCATCGAAGTCGAGATGTCGCCGCCTTGTTCAAGCAATTCATAAAACTGCGCCTGTGTCAGATTGACGTCTTCATAAAAATCCGTTCCCTGAATATGAAAAGGCATTGCTATAACTGTAATTCCAAGCTCTTTTGCTTCTGCCTGCGTAATGCCGCTGTTTGAATCGGTGACTATCGCTGTTTTGCCCATTTTCATGACCTCCGTATCTATAGTTTCTCCCGCAATGCATTGTATCACACCTGGAAAATAGTTACAAGCAAAAGCCGCTTAAAATCGTTAAGATTTTAAACGGCTGCTGTGTTTTAGCGGATTACATCATGCCCATTCCTGGATTGCCTGCCGGCATTGCTGGTGTATCTTCTTTGATATTTGCTACTACGGATTCTGTTGTGAGCAAGGTCGCTGCTACAGAAGTTGCATTTTGCAGTGCGCTTCTTGTTACCTTCACCGGATCTAAGATGCCTGCTTTTACCATATCTACATATTCTTCTGCGGTCGCGTCAAAACCGATGCCTACATCAGAGTCTTTTACTTTATTAATAATTACCGCGCCTTCTAAGCCTGCGTTTGCCGCAATGAAAAACAGCGGAGATTCGAGTGCTTTTAAGATTACTTTTGCGCCGGTCTTTTCATCGCCTTCCAGCGTTGCCGCAAAGTCTGCGACTTTCTTGGAAGCATGGATATATGCAGAACCGCCGCCTGCGATAATGCCTTCTTCTACTGCCGCTCTCGTAGCGTTTAAAGCATCTTCCATACGCAGCTTGCTTTCCTTCATCTCTGTCTCGGTTGCAGCGCCTACGCGAATCACTGCGACACCGCCTGCTAATTTTGCAAGGCGTTCCTGTAATTTTTCTTTATCAAAATCAGAGGTTGTTTCTTCAATCTGGCTCTTAATCTGGCTGATTCTAGCGTCGATTGCTGCCTTGTCGCCTACACCGTCTACGATTACGGTATTTTCTTTTTGTACCTTAACGGATTTTGCACGTCCAAGCTGCTCTAATTCTGCGTCTTTTAATTCCAGCCCAAGCTCGGAAGAAATTACCTGTCCGCCTGTCAAGATTGCGATATCCTCAAGCATCGCTTTTCTTCTGTCGCCATAGCCAGGCGCTTTTACTGCGGCTACATTGAACGTACCGCGCAGTTTGTTTACGATCAGCGTGGTAAGTGCTTCGCCTTCTACATCTTCTGCGATAATTAAAAGCTTTGCCCCGGTCTTTACAACCTGCTCTAACAATGGAAGGATCTCCTGGATGTTGGAAATCTTCTTATCGGTAATTAAAATGTACGGATCTTCCAAAACGGCTTCCATTTTATCCATATCGGTTGCCATATAAGCGGAAATATATCCACGGTCAAACTGCATCCCTTCTACAAGGTCAAGCTCTGTCTGCATCGTCTTTGATTCTTCGATCGTGATGACACCGTCCTTGGATACTTTTTCCATTGCGTCTGCAACAAGGTTGCCGACTTCTTCATCCCCTGCGGAAATTGCTGCAACTTTTGCGATATGGTTTTTGCCGTCTACCTTCTGGCTCATTTCCTGGAGTGCTTCAACAGCTACGTTCGTAGCTTTTTTCATACCTCTGCGCAGGCTGATTGGATTTGCGCCTGCCGCAAGATTTTTAATTCCTTCGGAAACCATAGCCTGTGCCAATACGGTAGCAGTCGTCGTGCCGTCACCTGCTACATCGTTTGTCTTTGTAGCAACTTCTTTGACAAGCTGTGCGCCCATATTTTCAAACGGATCTTCCAGTTCGATTTCTTTGGCGATCGTCACACCGTCGTTTGTAATAAGCGGAGCGCCGTAAGATTTATCCAGTACGACATTTCTTCCTTTTGGCCCGAGTGTCACGCACACGGTATCTGCTAACTTATCCACACCTGCTTCTAATGCAGCTCTTGCTTCTGCACCATATTTAATTTCCTTTGCCATTGTTATTCATCCTCTTTTCTTTCTTCTATATAATAATATTTATATTTTATGCTGTTTCAACCGTTTCCCTGTCTTTATTCTACAACTGCAAGGATATCATTCTGGCGCACAATAATGTATTCTGTGCCCTCAATCTTTACTTCTGTACCTGCATATTTAGAGTAAATTACTTTCTGGCCTTCTTTTACCTGCATTGTAATCTCTTTGCCGTCTACAACCCCGCCAGGGCCTACCGCGATTACTACGGCTTCCTGTGGTTTTTCCTGGGATGCGCTTGTTAAGATAATGCCGGATGCAGTCGTTTCCTCTGCCTCGCACTGCTGTAATACAACTCTGTCTGATAATGGTACTAATTTCATGAATATTTCCTCCTTCTGACAATGCTTCTTTTAAATCTGTATCTGTTTCATGTTATTAGCACTCGCTTGTTTTGAGTGCTAACTGATAGTACTTATCATATGTTTTTATCCTCTGTTTCGCAAGTAGAACAATATCCTGTTTTTATAGATTATACTAAAATATACTCTGTTTTTCTCACGTTTACTCTCTTTTTCTCAATTTTTTAATTTATTTCTAAAAAAAGTATGAATTCTATAAATGAAAGCTTTATAAAATCCATACTTTTCCTGCATTTTCCTGATTAAAATGCAGCCTTCCCGTTTTAAGAAATATAACCGCGCAAGTTGCCTACAAGCGGATTATCCTTACAGATCGCAAACATGCGGCACGCTTTTTTGTAATCACGCTTGCGCACATAAAAATCATACCTGATCGGATAATCGTACGTAGCATTTGGCCTGCGCGGAATTACCTGCTGATGAACCTTGTATTCGATCCCTTTTTCCTCCAGCATCCGGCACCTTTTCTTATAGTGCTCCTCGCGCATAGAATGCGTAAGATGCTGCCAGTCGTCCTCGCCTTCCCGTCTCATTAGAAGAATTTCGTTTAATAACATACAATTCATAACATCACCTTTCCTTCCATTAGAAAGTATGCCCGAAAAACAAGCTTCTACTCACATCCCGAATCATTCCATTCCTATTCGTACATTTAGTACATTACAGTCTTAGGATACTACTGTTTTCATTTTATATATTATAACATCCATGTATTATTGTCAATAGAATAACAACACTATTAGTGCGAGTAATTAAAGATTATTTTGAATTATAATAATAATGGACGAAACATCACTGACGGAGGAAATTTTTATGCCGCTTGATTATAAAATGATCGGTTCAAATATACAAAACCGCAGAAAAGAACTGCATATTACACAACAAAAGATGGCAAGCGACCTGTTTATCTCAGAAAGCCTCGTCAGCCAGTTAGAACGTGGCGTAAAGGCAGTCAGCCTGGAAACGTTCTGCTCGATTGCTGATTATTTGAAAACAAACATTGCTGTCCTTACGGCAAATCCAAATGACCCAAAGGTACAGCAAAATAAACTGATTGACGATATCTGCCTGCTGTTGGAAGACTTAGACAACCGTCATCTGTATATTATTTTAAAATTGTTAAAAACTTACTTGGAACAGACGCAGCAGGTTTATCCGTTTCCGTCGGGAACGATTAAAGTATCGGAAAACCTGGATGAAAATGGATAGCACAAAAATTAGCATAAAAAAAGCCTTGTTTGGAAAAAACAATCCTTTCCCAAACAAGGCTTTTTTTATGCTGTATTACAACATGCCCGCAATTATTTCAGCATGGCTTCTATTTTAGCATAACTTCTAGTGCTGCCGCCGCTTCCTTCAATGCTTCGTCGATGCCAGCCGGGTTTTTGCCGCCAGCCTGCGCCATATTTGCACGTCCGCCGCCGCCGCCGCCGACTTTGCCTGCCGCCGCTTTGATCAGGTTGCCCGCATGGGCGCCCGCCGCCATTGCACCGTCGGTTGCCATTGCCGCCAGATTTACCTTGCCGTTTGCATCTGAGGCAAGCAAAATCACGCCTTCTTTCAGCTTTGCCTTTAACTGGTCGCCAAGGTCACGCAGCCCGTTCATATCTACGCCCGATACTTTTACGCCAAGGAACTTGATGCCGCCGATCTCCTGTACCTGGTTCATAACATCGCCAAGCGCTTCTTTCGCCGCCTTGGATTTTAAGGCTTCGTTTTCTCCTGCAAGCGCACGCAGCTCTGCCATGATATGCTCCAGCTTTTCAATGATATTTCCCGGCGTTGCCTTTACAATCTTTGCCGCATCCGCAAGTGTCTGCTCGATTTTATCGTAATACGCAAAGACCGCATCGCTTGTCAGCGCTTCGATCCTGCGCACACCGGCAGCTACGCCGCCTTCTGAAACGATCTTAAACGCCGTAATCGCGTTTGTATTGCCTACATGCGTACCGCCACATAGCTCAACGGAAAAATCGCCCATACGTACGACACGCACGGTTTCACCGTATTTCTCGCCAAACAGCGCCATCGCACCAGTCTTTTTTGCCTCTTCCAGCGTCATCGTATCCGTCTGCACTGTAAGTGCGGCTGCTATTTTCTCATTGACAAGCGCTTCGACCCTGTCCAGCTCTTCCTGTGTCAAAGCCGAAAAATGGGTAAAGTCAAACCGCAGCTTGTCCGGCGTCACCTCGGAGCCAGCCTGCTCTACATGCGCGCCTAATACTTCGCGCAGCGCTTTTTGCAGCAAATGCGTCGCACTGTGATTTTTTTCAATGCGCGCTCTGCGTCCTGCATCTACCAAAAGGCTGACCTCGTCACCCATTTTGAGCATTCCTTCCGTACAGATCCCGATATGCCCGACTTTGCCGCCAAGCAGTTTTATCGTATCCTCGACTTTAAATACGCCGTCTTTTGTGCGAATGCTGCCGGTATCGCCGATCTGCCCGCCCATTGCCGCGTAAAACGGCGTCTGTGCCACAATGACCGTGCCGCGCTCGCCGTCTGAGAGCGCTTCTGTCAAATCTGTCTCCGTCGTCATAGCGGTAATGACAGAGGTATCCGAAAGGCTGCCATATCCAGTAAATTCTGTCGTCAGCGCAGGATCGATCGATTCATATACCGTAACGTCCGCACCCATGTAATTGGTCGCCTTACGCGCCTTGCGCGCCTTTGTACGCTGCTGTTCCATGCAGGCATAAAACCCGTCTTCATCGATCGTATAGCCTTTTTCCTCCAAAATCTCCCCAGTCAAATCCATCGGGAATCCAAATGTATCGTACAGCTTAAACGCATCTTCCCCAGAAAGCACCTTGGTGCCTGCTTCTTCCATTGCCTGCTGCATTTGTGCCAGAATCGCAAGCCCCTGGTCGATCGTTTTATTAAATTTTTCTTCTTCCTGCGTCAGCACTTTAAAAATAAACTCTTTTTTCTCTTCCAGCTCTGGATAGCCGTCCTTACTTTCGGCAATTACCGTACCGCTAAGCTGCGCTAAAAAGGTGCCTGCAATGCCAAGCATCCGTCCATGCCTTGCCGCACGCCGGATCAGGCGGCGCAGGACATAGCCGCGCCCTTCGTTGGAAGGCATAATGCCGTCAGATACCATAAACGTCGCAGAACGGATATGGTCGGTAATCAAACGGATCGACACGTCATCCAGTTCATCGGTCTGATAAGTCTTATGCGACAGCTCACACACTTTATCCCGAATGGCGCGCATCGTGTCAATATCAAAGACAGAATCTACATCCTGCATTACGACCGCAAGCCGCTCCAGCCCCATTCCGGTGTCGATATTTTTCTGTGCCAGTTCTTCATAATTTCCCTTGCCGTCGCCGTTAAACTGTGTAAACACATTGTTCCATACTTCTATAAAACGGTCGCACTCACAGCCTACTTTACAGTCTTCCTTTCCGCAGCCGTACGCTTCTCCGCGGTCGTAGTAGATCTCGGAACAAGGCCCGCACGGCCCTGCGCCATGCTCCCAGAAATTATCGCATTTGCCGTTTTCATCCCGGTAAAACCGTGTAATCCGCTCTGGCGGTATGCCAATTTCCTGATTCCAGATTTCAAACGCTTCTTCATCCTCGCCGTAAATAGACGGATACAGCCGCTGCGGGTCTAAACCGAGCACCTCGGTAAAAAACTCCCACGACCACGCGATCGCTTCGTGTTTAAAATAATCGCCAAAGGAAAAGTTGCCGAGCATCTCAAAAAACGTCAGATGCCGCGCTGTCTTGCCTACATTTTCAATATCTCCGGTACGGATACACTTCTGACAAGTCGCCACGCGCTTTCGCGGCGGTATTTCCTGCCCTGTAAAATATGGCTTTAACGGAGCCATCCCCGCATTGATTAACAGCAGGCTGTTATCGTTGTGCGGTACTAACGAAAAGCTTTTCATTGCAAGATGTTCTTTGCTCTCAAAAAATTCCAGAAACATTCTGCGTAGTTCATTTACGCCGTAACTCTTTTTCACGTTGTAAGTCCTCCAATATTTTCTGATACGAATAAACCAAAGCCTTAACGCTTGCCGGTATGAATGCGTACGGCAGACGATGCTTTTGCATCTTTATTTTCACGCAGCGCCTTGCCCGCCTTTACTCCCGCCAGCGCAATCACCGCGTACACGGCCGCCTTAAGCACATATTCCAGTAAACTGCCTAAAAATGCTCCCATAAGAATCCCTCCTGTTCTATTTTTGAGTGTATCATGGAACAGCCTCCCTTGTTGTTCAAACGGAAGCCGATGCATATGTGAATTATTATAATCTTCTTTGGCGGTGATTTCAACTGGTTTTCGTTTTTTCGGCGGAAAAAGGGATGTCGTACTGCATCGACATATTTGAATTGCTTTGGTATATTTTTGCAGGAAGGGACGCCGGGAGAAGGGATTGGCATACCTGGCGGCGTCCGTTCCAGAATGGTAAGAAGCTCTAAGTATCCTGCTGGTACGCTGTGGCTGTGTACGGTCGCGACACCTAGTTCGCTGCCTGCTGGCAGCTAAAGGTGCCGCTTGGCTGCGCCCCTGGTTGTCTTGCAGAATACTAAGAGCTTCTTACCATTCTTCCAAAGACGCCGCCAGGTATGCCAATCCCCTCTCCCGGCTGTTCTTCGTAAATGTTACTAAAATAACTAGTACTCCATCCGGGAAGTTTTTAGAATACCACTGGATACAGCTTAGCTAATTTTATCCTTGCATCCTGCGTCGTAAATTGCCAGTTTATTTTCCTGCACTCGCTGTTTCGTTTTATAGTCCAAATACGGACCTGTTCCTTAAAGCTCTCCAGATTCGGCAGCGGTTTTGCAAGCGCCTGGCGGCTCATAACACCAATTTCTATTTCTGCCATATCAAGCCAGCTCCCATGTTTTGGGGTATAATGCCATTCAAACCGTTCTGCCAGCCTGCGCGCTTCTTCTGGCGGAAATGCCTTATATAAAGATGCCGTTGTATGGGTATTCAGGTTATCCGTCACCAGAGCAATCTTCTCTGCCCTTGGATACAGGACATCTGCTGTATGTTTTAATATTTGTGCAAAATCTACGGCATTTCGTGTTTCGGTTACCACAGTTTCCCGCCTGCCTGCCAGAGGTTCTGCTATCATGAAGACATTCGCCACACCGTTACGGACATATACGGAATCAACTTTTTCTGGATTCCCCGGCTCACAGGGGATACGTTCCTCTTTTATCATCTGTTTATTCGTTTCATCTATACATACCACCGGGCGCAGCGGGTCATACGGCGTCTGGTATACTTCCAGCACATCCTCCATGGCTGCTACAAATTCTGCTCCGGCTTTCGGGATACACCATTCCTTCACAAGCCACGGTTTAAGTTCGTTTTTTTCATTACGTCGCATATTGTACTGTCTGTAATATAACCTACAACTTCCAGGCGGATTAGTTCGTCTGCGATTGCCTGTAAGGTCCAGCGCGTACTCCCTTCTGGTGGTTCCGAACAGGCTATCGCACATATTTTGGCTTCTATATCGCCGGTCACTTTGCGGTGTCTGTTCTGTTGTTGTTTACGTCCAAGGGCCGCTTCCACTCCTTCTGTTACAAAGCGCTTTGCTACTCCCGCAATCGTCCCGTTGCTGCACCCGAATGCATTTTTAATCCGCTCATATGTCCAGTCTTTATTTTCGGGCTTGCGATCCAGCTTTAACAATATCTGGGCATGTTTGATTCGATAACCCTTCCCGCCTTTCTGGATCAATCTGCTCAATTCCTGTATTTCATTATCTGACAAAGTCACAATGTACTGTGGCATATCTGTATCCTCCAAATCCCTTTTTTCATCAAATATACCAATATTTGACTAAAATGTAAACTTCAAAAGCTGTTCGGATGGAGTACTAGAGCGTGTTTAAAAAATGCTTTCTGTGAGATGTGCTTCACAGTTTGTGGAGAATTTATCCCAAATTTAGGAGTCATAGCGGGCTATGTTGACTAAATTTGGGATAAATTCTCCGCAAAGTGGGGAGTGCAGATCACGGGAATGATTTTTCAAACACGCTCTAGGATTATGTTTTATATATTAGTTATTTTATTTGCTGTAGCTTCGGAAACCTTAAAAACGGGTAAAAAAAGACCATCCGACAGCAACTTCTATGCATTGAAGTAAAAATTAGACTTAAGCAAACCATTTTCATTAGCAGAAAATTATACTGATAAAAACGGAACTTCTATTGTCATCACTACGGAGATCTGTATGTAAAAAAAGAACCAGAAACGGTTCTCTTTTTATCTCAAATCTTCTATTTTCATTTTTTGCATTTCTTTTTGCCATAAACTTTTTTCTTTTCTCTTCTTTATAATAATAAAACATTTTAAGACCCTTTTTGACAAAGTAATTAAAAAAAGCCAAAATGTTAGTAATAAAAAAATTGCTAATATAATATAGATAAAAACGCTAAACATATATACTCCCTATTTCTTTTTTATTAACTTAATAATTTCAGTTACCGCTACAGTAATAACAACTACAGAAAAACCAACACCTATAATTAAAAATGTCATATTATATGTCTCCTTTCTTTGAATTCCTTACTTTTTTATATTCTTCAATTAATATTTTAGCAATGTTATAATCAATTCTTTCATCTAACGCCATTCTTTTAATCAGTGATATATATGGTTCACTTTCTATATCATCATTTATTTTGATTTTTTGAATTAATCTATCTAACCGCAGTCTAACAGTAGGATATGTCACTCCGTATAAATGAGCTATCTTTTTTAATGATCCAGATTCCAATACAAATTTTTTTATAAACTCTATATCTTCATCTTCTAACTTTGATATCCACAACGGCATAATGTCATTTGACATTTTATTGAATTCTCCTTTTATCTTTTATTTTTACATTATTTATTATAATCTTTAACAATATGAAAGTCAAAGAATTTACTGTGATATATATAGACAAACCATATCGAGCTTGTTTTAGTAACACTTACGAAGAGCAGCCGGGAGAGCGGATGTGCCTCCCCTGGCGGCGGCTTTGGAA